>Ga0255048_10000252_pt1 | contig 40727 bp, 39 predicted proteins | sample JV7_2_2_MG_FD_183619 | JGI IMG/M metagenome (GOLD analysis project Ga0255048, IMG submission 183619) | Seawater microbial communities from Jervis Inlet, British Columbia, Canada - JV7_2_2 | ecosystem: Environmental > Aquatic > Marine > Inlet | place: Canada: British Columbia | collected 2016-10-06 | reverse complement strand
CCGTACTCGAGGGCGCGCCCGTCACGCTCCTGGGCGGCATCGAGATCGGGATCGCGCTCGGCTTCATCGGACTTTTCTGCCTCTGCTTCCTCACCTTTGGCAAGGTGTTTCCCGGGGTGCTTCCGGGTAAGTCTTAGTGGGTCCCGGCCGCGGGCGGCCGCGGCCACCCACACTCCGCTCGCGTTCCGCTCGCTGCGCGCGTCTTCGGCGCTTGCCGTCCGCTAGTCGAACTCGAGGGCGTCTTCCGCCTCTTTGAGGCGACGGTAGTAGCAGGTGGGGCGGGTGGAGCCCTCGGCGGTCTTCGTGTGGCAGACGCCGTCGCGCGGACGCACGCGATAGAGCAGCGAGTTCTGCTCGCAGTTCACACGCACTTCGACGAGCTCGAGGAAGTCTCCCGAGGTGGCTCCCTTGTGCCACAGCTCGTTGCGCGAGGTCGACCACAGCACCGCCTGGCGCGTGCGCAAACTCTCGCGCAGGGCCGCCTCGTTCGCGTAGCCCACGAACAGCACGGCGCCCGAGTCCGCGTCCTGCAGCACGACCGGCAGCACGTCCTGCTGCGTCGCGCCTACCTTGCGCAGCTTCGAGAAGTCGAGGCTGAGCTCCGTACCCTCTTCGAGCGGGTTCATGTCCGCAGCTTAGACGCTCACAGGCGCTTTCCCAACCCCGGACCGGCGGCGACGAGGTGCAGCCTGTCATGCTGCTGGCTAGGCTGTCTCGCGGTCGAGGAGGCACGCGCGCTTGAGACGAGGCTGGATTCTGATCAGCGGGCTGCTGCTCGTACTGGCCTGTGGCGAAGGGAAAGAGCTCAGCCCCGCAGAGCAGGGCGCGCGCGTGTACGCCGTCAACTGCACCGCCTGTCATCACCCGGACCCGACGCGGGACGGAACGCTGGGCCCGGCCATCGCGGGCAGCTCGCGCGAGCTGCTCGATGCGCGCGTGGTGCGGGGCGAGTATCCGCCGGGTTACACCCCGAAACGTCAGAGCCAGCAGATGGTCCCGCTGCCCTACCTCGCGCCGCAGATCGACGCACTCGCCGCCTACCTCGGCGAGCTCAGCCCCGCTGCTAACTAGAGAGTTGTGGATGCGATGATGTAGAGCACCAGGGTCAGGGCCAGGCCCGCGTGGATGGTTCCCGAAACGCTGCCGAGTGGCTTCTGCGTCGCCAGCCCCGGACCGATCAGCGCGTTGATCTCGACCGCCACGATCACGACCAGGGCCAGCAGCCAGTACAGCCCGTAGCCGGGACTCGCGGAGAGCAAGCCCTGGAAGTGGCTGGCTGAGCCCATGAAGAAGAGCATGGGAAACGAGAACAGAGTGTTGGTGCGCGACGCCAGTCCCGCACGCTGTCCTCGCGCCGCGGCCTCCGGAATGGCCTCACCGCCCCCGGCCACTTGCTCGGCGGACGCGATCACGACCTGCTGTGCGGGCCAGATCACGAACCAGACGTTGGCCCACATGAAGGTGCCCATGAGGCCACCGGTCAGGATCAAGGTCAGATAGCCCGCCTGCGCCGAGACGCCCCCCAGATGCAGCTTCGCGAGAACGATGGTCCAGCCCGAGAGGAAAGTGAACATCGCGCCCCAGCGAAACCACCAGAGCGCATTCGGTACCAGCCCGCGGATCATCGCGCTGCGGACCGGCGCGTCGGCAGTTGCGAAAAAGGGTGTCTGGATGAAGTTGAAGTAGTAGAGCACGCCGATCCAGGTGATCCCTACCAGGAAATGGATCCAGCGGAGCAGGAACAAGCACCCGTCCATCGAAAATAGCTCCATTGCACCTCTCCTTCAGTCCTTTGAATCGTTTTCTGAACCGTCTGCCCGCTCGGGCTGAGCGCGGCCCGAGCTTGCAAGCCCCGGCGCGTATTCGACTGCAAGGCACCTATCTTGTCAACGACTCGGCCCGTGTATCTTCGTACTGGGGTAGGATCGCTACAGATTGGGCGAGCAGCTTGACGGTCCGCGGTGCGGGAGTCTTATGCTCGCAGGTAATTCGTGAGGGAGGAGGCAGCATGCGCGTGCGGACCATGGTTCCCCTGGATAACTGGCGCAGGGTGGGGGCCGCGGCGCAAGCGGCCGAGGCTCTGGGCTACGACGGCGTGATCAGCGCCGACATCGCACACGATCCATTCATCCCGCTCGCGCTCGCGGCCCTCGCGACCGAGCGCATCCAGCTCGCGACGGGGATCGCCGTGGCTTTCCCGCGCAGCCCCATGGTGGTAGCTCAGCTGGCCTGGGATCTGCAGGCGGAATCGGGGGGACGCTTTATCCTGGGCCTCGGCTCTCAGGTAAAGGGTCATATCGAGCGGCGCTTCAGCGTGCCGTGGAGCGCACCGGTCGCGCGTCTGCGCGAGTATGTGGAGGCGCTGCGCGCCATCTGGTCCGCCTGGGAAACGGGTCAGGCCCTTCACTACGCAGGCGAGCACTATCGTTTCACGCTCATGACGCCCGAGTTCTCGCCGCGGCCCAGCGGGCTAGCGCCCGTCCCCGTATGTGTCGCGGCGGTGGGTCCCGACATGATCCGCATGGCGGGAAGGGTTTGTGACGGCGTGTTGCTGCACGGCTTCTGCACGCGGCGCTATCTGGACGAGGTTTGTCTGCCGCGCATCCAGGAGGGGCTCGAGCGGGCCGGCCGCGAGCGCAGGCGCTTCGAGGTCTCGGGGGGTGGGTTCATCGCGACCGGGCCAGACGAGGACGCGGTGCGCGCTGCCATGGACGAGATTCGCTACCGCATCGCCTTCTACGGCTCGACCCGGACCTATGCACGTGTACTGTCCCTGCATGGCCTCGACGAGCTCGCGGCCAAGCTCCACCGGCTCTCGGTGGAGGGTCGCTGGAACGAGATGGCGGGGCAGGTCAGTGACGATGTCGTACATCTGTTTGCGGCCGTCGGCACCTACCAGAACCTCGCGGGCGAGGTCGAGAAACGCTTTGCAGGAGCGGTCGACGTGATCTGGCTCGGCTTTCCGCAGGACACGAACCCCGAACTTGCGCGGGGGATCATCCAGGATATCCAGCGCATCCCTTCCCCGTTCGAGAGCTGGACCTGAGCGAGCGTCCTATGAGGGCCGCTGTACCAGCCACTCGAGCAGAGTGCGGACGGCGGGTACGTTGGGGAGTTGGCGCGTCGCGCGCGTGGGAACGGCGACACTCCCGATGCGGAAGGTGATTCCGAGGCCGCTGAGCACGCGGAACGCGTCCTCGTCGGTCTCGTCGTCACCCACGTAGATCGTGCGCACATCTCCCGACCACGACGGCCCATAGATCGAACGCAGAACGTGGAGCACGGCGTGTCCCTTGTCCCAGCCCACCGGCGGCCGGGCCTCCACGGCGCAGTGAGCGGGGCGTGGCTGGAAGCCGGCATTCTGAATCAGCACGCGCGCCCCGCGCGCGAGGTTTTCGTGCTGAGGCTCGTCGGCCTCTCGAAAGTGAAAAGTGAGCGATCCGCGTTTCTCCTCCACCCACGCACCGGGGATGCAGATTTCCTCCAGCGCAGCGATCAGGCCGTGCAGGCGCCCGAGATAGTGCTCGAGGTCCGGGTGCTTGTAGGACTCGAGTCCCGGTCCCTCGATCTCTAGACCGTGATTGCCCACGTAGGTGAGGCCCGGGATTCCCACGGTCTTGGTGATGTCCGTCAGTGGACGTCCGCTCACGATCGTTACGTCTGTGTCGTCACGCTTGGCGCAGGCGGTGATGGCTTTGCGCATTTGCGCATTCAGCGTGGCCTCGCTGGGATGACGACGCATCGGTGTCAGTGTTCCGTCGTAATCCAGGAACAAGGCCAGGTGATGGCCCGCCAGAAAACGCCCCAGCCACGCCTCGAAGTCGCTCTCCGTGGCGGGTCCGAGCTCGGGCTGTGCTCGCCCGGCCGCGTCGAGGAACTCGTTCAGCCAGAACTCCAGGCTGTAGCGGCGCTCGCGACCACGCAGCGGAACCATGCGATCGCGTCGCGCAGCCTCCTCCATGCTCAGCGCAGTGTGCAGGGCTTCGGCAGTCCCATCCAAATTCAGGGGATTCACCAGGATGGCTTCGCGCATCGTCTCCGCAGCCCCGGCCATGCGCGAGAGGACCAGTACGCCTGGATCGTCCACCTGGCAGGCCACGAACTCCTTGGCCACCAGGTTCATGCCGTCGCGCAGGGGAGTCACCAACGCCACATCCGCATCCCGGTACAGCGCGGATAGACGCTCGGGCGTGACCGAGCGGTAGAGGTACCGAATTGGGGACCAGCTCGCCGTCGCGAAGCGACCGTTGATGCGTCCGACCAGCTCGTCGATCTCCCGCTTGAGTTCCTGGTACTCCGTGACCTGGTGGCGGCTCGGTACCGTGAGCTGTAGCAGGCTGACTTTCTCACGATGTTCGGGATGCAGCTCGAGCAGGCGTTCGAAAGCGCGGATGCGTTCGGGAATTCCCTTGCTGTAGTCAAGGCGGTCCACGCCGAGTATCGTCCGCTCGCCGCCCGTCCCGGCTTCGGACCCGACTCGGCGCGCGCGGGAATCGAAGAGCTCGAAATCGATTCCTAGCGGGAACGCGCCCACCTGAACGGTGCGCTCGCCTTGCTCCACGAGACCCGCGGTGCGATCGATGCGCGCCGCCAGCAGGTGCTCGACGCAGTCCAGGAAGTTCCTCTGGTAATTCCCCACATGGAACCCGATCAGATCCGCAGCGAGCAGGCCATGCAGCAGATCCCGGTCCCAGGGAAGCGTCCGGAAGAGATCGTAAGGCGGAAACGGGATATGCAGGAAAAACGCGATGCGCGCGTCCGGCAGCAGCTGACGCAGGTATAGCGGGGTGCGCATGAGGTGGTAGTCGTGCACCCAGACCAGCCCGTTCCCCCGGGTTTCTTTGGCGGCAATCTCGGCGAAGCGTTTGTTGACCTCGTCGTAGGTCTCCCAGTCGCGCGGCTCGATGCGGGTCCGTTCCGGAAAGCAGTGAAAGAGCGGCCAGAGGGTGCGGTTCGAGAGGCCGTGGTAGTAACGATTGACCTCGGTGTCGGTGAGCTCGACGGGGAGCATCTGATAGGGATCATCGGCCTCGGAGAGCCTCTCGTCCGATCGCAGCTTCATGCCGGGCCAACCCACCCAGGTCCCGCCCTGCTTGGCCAGCACCGGTTCGAGCGCACTGACCAGTCCTCCCGTGGATCGCTTACGCTCCAGGCCCCCTGAGCCCCGCTGCAGGGTCACCGGCAGGCGGTTGCTGACGACCAGGATCGGACCTTTTCTCCTGCGCTTCGAGTTCGAGCTCACGGCTACTCCATAATCCGCCAGCACCACGGGAGAGGCTGCGAGACGGCAGCGAGTGCTGCGTTCGTCACGCGCAAACACTTCGATCGCGGCGGGATCGAGATATGATCCTAGCGGAGCCATGGGATCCTGACATGCAGCGCGATGTGCGCGCGGTACGCGAGGGCCTCAGGCTCGCGCGGGCCGAGCGCGGCGGCTGAGGGAGACGAATTCGCACGGTGGTTCCCGGATCCGAACGCGACCTGGTGCTGGTGGGCGGCGGACACGCCCACGTGCAGCTGATCCGCCGCTGGGCGCGGGAGCCCCTCGAGGGCGTGCGCTTGTCCGTCGTGGTGGCTGACCCGATCGCGGTCTACTCGGGCATGCTACCCGGTCTGGTGGTGGGCCAGTACGAACCGCAGGCGCTCGCGATAGACGTGGGCGCGCTGGCGAAGCGCGCTGCGGCACGCTTGATTTCCGTGCCTGCGCTCCGCATCGACGCGCGTGCCCGGCGTATCGAGCTGGAGGGCCAGCCCGCACTCCCGTACGACGTGGCCTCGCTCAATGTGGGCTCGACTGTCGCCGGACGCGAGCTACCCGGAATCTCGGAGCACGCGTTCCCCACGCGCCCGCTTGGGCTCTTCATCGGTGGGCTGGAGCAGCTACTCGCGCGTGCTCGTGGCTTTGCGGCGGAGCAGCCTTTCCGGCTTGTCGTGGCGGGCGCTGGCGCGGGTGGAATCGAGCTCGCTTTTTGTCTTCAGCAACGGCTCACACAGGAAGCTCGTTGCTCCGTCGAGGTGACACTGGTGGAGGGGCATGACCGAATCTTGCCTGGGGCCCCGCGCACGCAGGCGCGCAGTGTCGAGCGCGCGGCTCGGGCTCGGGGCATCCGCATCCGCTCCGGGTCGGGTGTGCGGGCGGCCGAGGCATCCTCGCTACGGCTGGAGAACGGAAGATCGCTTCCGTTCGACGCGCTCGTATGGACCGTGGGTGCCGCACCACCGGCGCTGGTGCGTGATTCGGATCTGCCCAAGGATGCGCGGGGTTTCGTGCGCGTGCGCTCGACCTTTCAGGTCGTGGGACAGGACGCGCTGCTGGCCGTGGGTGACTGCGCCACGCTTGAGTCGTTCCCAGGACTTGCCAGGGCGGGTGTGTACGCGGTTCGATCCGCAGCGGTGCTCGATCACAATCTGCGTGCCTCTCTGCGCGGCCATCCGCTCAGGAGCTATCGGCCCCAGCGCGATTTTCTCTCATTGCTGAATCTCGGGGACGGCAGCGCGATCGGCACCAAGTGGGGTCTCACGCTTCGAGGGCGCTGGCTGATGCGATTGAAGGACGCGATTGACCGACGCTTCGTAGACAGCTTCAGGTAGTTACTAGCGCGGTATCGGCGGGCGAAGCCCGCCTGCGCGCGCGGCAGGCGACTTCGTGCCTGCCTCAGTAGCGCGCTCTCCTAGCGGCCGCGGTGCTTGTCGGCGAAGGGAAAGGCGCGCAGGTGGTTCTTGTGTTCGGGCCGTGTGCGCAGCTCGTCTGGATGACGCGAGGCGAACATGCGGCGTGTGGGGACGTACGCATCCGCCAGACTCGTACGCGCGTGCTCTGGCTTGCAACCGCAGCTGCAGCGATCGCTTCCTGCGCAGGCCCCACAGCAGTACCAGACGCCATCCCTGCGACTCGCCAGGTAGCTGAGCGCACAGTCACAGCGTCCGCAGGTTCCACTCACCGGGGCCGTGTCTTGGTTATCGGTATCCATGACTGCTCTATGCATCGGGTATCCGGGCCGATCCTTCAAGTCCCGACGCGCCCGGCCTGATCGCGGGCACGCCCCCAGGATGCCCCGTATACTCGCAGCAATGAAAGTCTACACACGGGGCGGGGATCAGGGCGAGACGTCCCTCGTTGGCGGTGAACGCGTGCGCAAGGACGCCACGCGGGTGGAAGCCTACGGCGCGGTCGATGAGCTGAATGCGCTGCTGGGTGTGGTGCTGGCAGACCTCGAATACGAGGACCTGTGCGAGGGTCTGCGCGGGATCCAGTCGACGCTCTTCGATCTGGGGGCCGAGCTGGCCACACCGGATCTCGAGCAGCGGGAGGAACGAGGCAAATCTGTGCCGCGCGTAAGCGAGCGCGAGGTTGCCGAGTTCGAGGACTGGATCGATCGCATGGAGGCTGAGCTTGCGCCCCTACGGAATTTCATCCTGCCCGGAGGCAGCCGCCCCGCGGCGCTGCTGCACCTGGCACGTACCATCTGTCGCCGGGCCGAGCGCCGCGTGATTACGCTCGCGGCGAAGGAGGTCGTGGGGCCGACCGCCGTTGTCTACCTGAACCGGCTCTCCGATCTGCTCTTCGTGATGGCGCGTGTGGTGAATCGTCGCAGTGGCCTCGCAGAGCCCACATGGGTGGGGCGCGAACGTTGACGCGCGAGGAGTATGCGCGGCTGCTGATCGAGGTTGGCGCCATCGAGCTGCGTACCGATCCCGAGCGGTGGTTCACCTGGGCCTCCGGCGAACGGGCGCCGATCTACTGCGACAACCGTCTGCTGATGTCTTACCCGGAGGCGCGCGCACGCGTCGCCGATGGTCTGGCGGAGGCGATTCGAAGCAGCTTTCCTGACTGCGAGGTGATCGCGGGTACGGCGACCGCAGGCATTCCCCACGCAGCCTGGGTGGCCGAGCGGCTCGAGCGGCCCATGGTCTACGTGCGCGCGCGCAGCAAGGGGCACGGCCAGGCCCGGCGCGTCGAAGGCCGCGCGCTGCGCGGCGAGCGCGCGGTCTTGGTCGAAGATCTGGTCTCGTTCGGCGGCAGTGCCTACGCCGCGCTCGAAGCTCTGGGAGAGGAAGGCGGCAAGGTGATCGGCGTACAGGCGATCTTCTCCTACGGCTTTGCCGAAGCCGCACGTCTATTCGAGCAGGCTTGCGTGCCCTGGCAGACACTCACCGACTACGATGCCCTGCTGGCCTGCCTGGAGCTGGACGCGTCTACGCGTCGAATCCTGCTCGATTGGCGAGCTCGCTGAAAGCATCGAGTCCTGTTCCCGGGCACTCCGCCGCCAGACGCTCGGCGGCTTCGAGTCCGCCCAGACGTTCGAGGCCAAGGCTGCCGTAGCGTAGCCTGAAGAGCTCGAGTGCCCACGCCACACGACTCGCCCTGCGTCGTCGCGCCAGCTCGCAGCTATGTGCGAGATAGTCCTGGTGCTCGCACAGTGCGCTGACCAGCTCGGCGACACCTTCGCCGGTCTGTGCACTGACACCCAGGACGGGGGGGCGCCACTCGGGCGCAGCGTCGGGAGCGATCGCCAGGATCGACTCCAGGTCGGCACGGGTGCGTTCCGCCACGGCTCCCAGATCCCACTTGTGGACGACCAGCACGTCGGGGATCTCCAGGATTCCCGCCTTCATGAACTGCAGCGTGTCGCCCGAGCCGGGCTGCAGCACCAGCACCACGCTCTCGGCTACGGTCTCGATGTCCACTTCGGATTGACCCACACCTACCGTCTCGACCAGTGTCCAGTCAAACGCGGCGCGCAGCACGACGACGGCAGCCCGGGTTGCGGGAGCCAGTCCACCCAGCTGATCCTGCGTCGCCATGGAGCGCACGAAGACCCGCTCACTGGGGGGCAGGCGCAGGCGTGCACGATCCCCGAGCAGCGCGCCTCCGGAGCGGCGGCTGGTCGGATCTACGGCCAGCATGCCCACACCGAGTCCTTCATCCAGCCAGTGACGAATGAGTGCGGACGCCAGGCTCGACTTGCCCGCGCCCGGCGGTCCCGTGAGACCCACCACCGCGCGCTCGGGGGGTGTTGCTTGATGCAGCCGTGCCAGAAGCTGCAGCTGCACGGGGACCGCCTCCGCTCGTGTGTCCTCGACGCAAGCCAGTGCCTGCGCAATGCAAGCGCTCTCGCCCTTGAGGATCCCCTCGACTCTCGCGCCCAGGTCCTCGCTAGGCAACGCCGTGGGCCCGGGCTGCGATCTCCACCATCTCACGAATGACACGGTGAACGTCGTAATCCCGCGGCGTGTAAACCGCGGCGACCCCTTGCGCGCGCAGCTTTTCGGCATGCTCATCGGGAATGATCCCGCCAACGATCACGGGTACGCTCACGCGCCGTACGATCTCCGGTACCAGCTCGAGGTGCGAGCCCGAGAGGATCGAAAGCCCGATCAGGTGTACGCCTTCCTGCTCGGCCGAGCTCACGATCTCGTCGGGTGTGAGCCGAATCCCCTGGTACACGACCTCGAGCCCCGAGTCTCGCGCGAAGATCGCGATCTGCTCAGCACCGCTCGAGTGCCCATCCAGCCCGGGTTTTCCGATCAGTGCTTTGAGTCGCCGGCCCAGACTCTTGGAGATCTCCGCCACGCGTCGTTGGACCTCGGCCACCGTAGCGTCGCCAGAGCGCAGCTGCAGCGGCGATTCCACGCCTGTGGGCGCCCGATACTCTCCGAAGATCTCGCGCAATGTGTCCGCCCACTCGCCCGTCGTGACGCCGACGTGTGCGCAATGAATTGAAAGCGGCATCACGTTATCGCCATTGCTGACGCCGTCGCGCAGTGCGCGCAGAGCCGCCTTCACCTCCGCTGCGTTGCGTCGCGCCCGATGTGCGCGCAGGCGCTCGATCTGTGCCTGCTCCGCCTGAGGGTCGGGCACCAGGATTCCTCCGCCGCCGTCCCGCGTGAGCGGAGAGGGCTCGGCCTCCTGGTAAGAATTCACGCCGACCCAGATGCGTTCTCCCGACTCGATAGCCGCGAGGCGTGCGGCGTTCGATTCGACCAGTGCACGCTTCATATACCCTGACTCGACGGCTGGGATGGCGCCGCCCATGTCCAGGATGCGCTCGATCTCTTCCCACGCGGCGCTCTCTATTTCACCCACCTTGCGCTCGATTACGGGCGAGCCCTCGAACAGGTCGGGATACTCGAGCAGATCGGTTTCATACGCGAGGATCTGCTGAATCCGCAACGCCCACTGCTGATCCCATGGACGTGGCAACCCCAGCGCCTCGTTCCACGCGGGTAGCTGGATCGCACGTGCGCGCGCCTCCTCGGAGAGCGTGACCCCCAGGGTCGAGAGTACGATGCGCGGGATGTTATTCTCGGGCTGCACCTCGGTCAGTCCGAGCGAGTTCACCTGAACGCCGTAGCGGAAGCGGCGCAGCTTCGGATCTTCGACGCCGTAACGTTCGCGCCCGATGCGATCCCACATGCGCGTGAACGCGCGCACCTTACACATTTCCTCGATGAAGCGCAGACCGGAGTTGCAAAAGAAAGAGATGCGACCGAACACCGCGGGCAGCTTTTCCTTAGGGACATCGACCGCGTCCAGCACCGAGATGGCGTTGGCCAACGTGAACGCGACCTCCTGCACGGCCCGGGCACCGACCTCCTGAAGGTGATAGGAGCAGATATTGATGGGGTTCCACTTGGGTACCTGGTCCACCGCGTACTCGATGATGTCGGTCGTTAGCTGCAGAGAGGCCTTGGGTGGAAAGATATAGGTACCGCGGGAAAGATACTCCTTGACGATGTCGTTCTGCGTCGTTCCCTGTAACGTCTGATGCTCAACGCCCTGTTGCTCGGCCACAGCGACGTACAGCGCCAGCAACCAGGCCGCGGTTGCATTGATCGTCATGGACGTGTTCATGCGGCCGATCGGGATCTGGTTCAGCAGAGCTTGCATGTCCTCGATCGATCCGATCGGGACGCCCACTTTGCCCACCTCGCCCGCCGCCAGCGGGTGATCCGCGTCGTAACCGGTCTGGGTGGGCAGATCGAAGGCGATCGAGAGACCCGTCTGCCCCTTGGCCAGGTTCGTCCGATACAGACGATTCGAAGCCTCGGCACTCGTGTGCCCCGAGTAGGTTCGAAATATCCAGGGTCGGTCTGCCACGATCCAGAGACCCTAACGCAGGCCCCGTGGCGGGTCTATCGCCCGCCTCGAGCCCTTAGAAGTCGCCGCCCGATCATGCTCCCGCCCGAGCCCGCTTCAGCACGCGCAACAGCGTCTTGTCGTCGGTGGGTATACGCAGGACGTGGGAGGCGCCGGACTCGATCCCGCGGATGACTTGGTTGCGCGTTGGCTCGGCCATGCACAGGATGGTCGTCTTACTCCATGTCGCATTCCCCAGACGTAGGCGGCGGCACAGCTCGAAGGCCCTGTCTCCGTCTCCGTCTCCGGAGAGGATGATCGTTCCCGAGCGAGCGTAGACTTCGTCGATGTCTTCCGCACCCGGCTCCGCCGCTTCCACCTGATGCTGTGCCGACTCGAGCAGAGGCTGAAGCGATTGCTGCAGCTGATCGTCCAGACCCAGGAGCAGCACCTGTTTCTGGATCCGGCGTTCCTCACGATCGCTGGCCGGCTTCAGGAGTTCCACCGGAAAACGAAACAGGAGCTGGACCGTGGAGCCACTGTCGATGCTTAGCGAGCCCGTAGCGAGCTGGTAGTTGCCCTCTTCAAACTCGTTGTCACCGGGCACGCTGGTGCGCCACCAGGGGCAGGGCGTTACGCGCAGCGTGGGGTTCACCTGCTCGCGAATCACCTGGTCTAGCGCGCCGCTCATCAGGTTCAGCACCTCGCCGACGGAATCGAGGTCCTTGTCCGAGAGATCGCGCTCCTTGTCGGGTTCCTCATCGTTGAGCATGCGGCGCGCCAGCGTCACGATCTCGCTCAGCGGGCTCGCGAGGTAGAGCATGGGAAGCGACTCGCCCTCTACCTCACAACCGATCGTGAGCACGGCGAGGTCGCCCTCGGGCGGCTCGGGAACTGCCTCGACCGACACGGCGCCCGACTCGAGCTCCGTACCGATGAGTGGGCCCAGGTTAGCGCCGCAGCCCTGAAAGATGGCTTGTGCTACGGAATCGGCGTTGTTCACAGGGGATTCTTCCCGGCCCGGCGGATCTCAGGCGTCCTCTTCGGACATCCGCGACCGCAGGATGACAATGTCGACACGTCGGTTTACACGTCGTCCCTGATCGGTCCTGTTCGATACCAACGGTCTCTGGTCGGCAAAACCTGAGGCCGAGAGGCGATAAGAGGCTAGGCCGGCCTGCTCGAACTCGCGCACGACCTCGACCGCGCGAGTCGCCGATAGGTGCCAGTTCGAACTCGCACCGCCGCCCCGCACCGGCCGGTCGTCCGTGTGTCCCTCGACACGCACGTGGTTCGGCAGATCCTTGAGCAGGCCTGCCACCTCCCGTAGTGCCAAGCGCGCCGCAGGCGCGACCCGGCTGGTGCCCGGCTCGAAAAATTGTGTGTCCGCAAGGCTGATTACCAGGCCCTCCTCGGTGCGCCGTACGCTGATCCCCTCACCAGCCTCTGTGTTCGCGCTCAGCGCTTGCGTACGCTGCTCGACCAGGTTGAAACGGGTGCGCTCCGAGTTGGCACTGCCGTTCCCCGAGTTGGCACCGAAATCGATCGGGGCGCTGAGCCATTGCTGCAGAATCCGCGGGTCCGTGGTGCCCGCCTCGAAGATCCCCTCGCCGAAAGACTCGCGGATCGACTGGACCAGCCGCTTGCCCTTATCCTGGTCGATGACCGAGATGGCGTAGAGCGTCGTAAAAAAAGCGAACAGCAAGGTGATGAAGTCGGCGTAGGACACGAGCCAGCGCTCGTGGTTGACCGGGTCTTCCCTCTTGCGTCGCCTAGCTCTTCGCATGGACCGGGGCTTCGTGCGGCTCGAGGAAGCTGAGCAAGCGTTTCTCGATGTGATGGGGATTGAGGCCCTCCTGGATGGCGCACACGGCCTCCAGGATCATCTCCTTACGACGCGTTTCCTCTCGAAGCTTCATCTTCAACTTGTTCGAGAAGGGCAGGAAGATCAGGTTTGCGGAGCCGACGCCGTACACCGTAGCCACGAAAGCGACCGCGATACCGGAGCCCAGCTTCGCGGGGTCCGAGAGGTTCTGCATCACATGGATCAGACCCATGACGGCCCCCAGGATGCCGATCGTTGGCGCGTAGGTTCCTGCGCACTCGAAGAGTTTGACACCCGGGTCCTGGAAGCTCTCCTCCTGATCGATCATGTTCTCCAGCAGGCTGCGCAGTGTGTTGACATCCGTGCCGTCCACCAGCGCCAGCACCGCCTGCTTGAAGAAGGGGTCGTTCGAGTTCATCGCCTCCTGCTCGAGCACCAGGAGTCCCTCTCGACGCGACTTGCGCGCCAGCTCCACCATGATTGGAACCATGGGAGCCAGGGGCTTGCTGCCCTTGGCGATGATCTTGCCGACCTGCCGCATGGCGCGCATCAGGTCCCTCATGGGGAAGCCCGTGATCACAGCCGCCGCGGTTCCGCCCAGCACGATGACGGCTGCCGGGAGCTGGATCAGCTGCATCACGGAGTCGACGTGGCCCGTCTCGAGCACCTGCACCATAACAATGGAGGCGAGTCCCAGAAGGACGCCGATGACGGTAGTGAGATCCACGCAAAGTCCCCGCTTCGACTGCGGTATCGGCTTCGGATCGGAGCCGCTTAATGCGACGCGGCGCGGGGGAGGAGTTCGGGCAACTCGCGCATGTCACTCAGCTGCCGCACGTGTCCTTGCTCGATCCCGTCGGCCAGGGCATCGAGTCCGCGCGCGAAATGCGCAAGGTCGAGCGGCTCGTCGGCCGGGGGCTCGCGCAGGCGTGAAGTCGCGTCGCGCAGGAGGCCGCGGGCTCCTGCCAGGTTGCCGTGTGTCAGGTGATGCAGGGCTGCGCCAGCCATGATCAGCCCCTGCAGGATCCGGCGCTGCTCGCCGTGTTCCTGGAGCCAGACCGGCTCCAGAATCTCGTGGACCTCGAAGAAGAGTCCGGCGTCCCACGCGGCTCGCGCGCATGCGATGGGGTCTCCCGTTGCGCGCTCCTCGAGTATCCACGCGAGCGCTGCACCGAAACGGCGTGCCCGGTCGAGCATGTAATCGGAAAGCGGGACGTACGGCTCCATGAGAAAGCCAGCGGGAGAGAAGAGGGCGATCCCTTCCGCCGTGCGGCGCGCCCGCAGGACTTCCCGGGCCGGCTCGCCCGGCCGCCAGAGCGCGAGTGCCTCGACGGCGGCCACGGCCGAAGCATCGCCGCCGGCTGCCTGCACGTAGATCTCCGCCAGTGCATCGCGAACCCGTAGCTCGGGGCGCGTCTTCAAGCGCGCTGTCCGACGTCAGGCCGGATAGGGCGGCGCGACCTACCGCTTGTAAATATTGTAGAGCAAGGTTCGCTGTTTCTCGTCGGGCGATCTCGCTCGAGCGCCCTCCGCTTACGGATCCACATCTGTCGAAATCCTAGCGCGTTCCGAGCTGGCCAGTGTCCAAAAGCCGGGTCACTGGTTACTTTGATGGACATGGCGTGGCTCATGCGTGTGCTTTTCTCCGCTCCGTTCCTGGCGCTCCTCCTGATGGGGACGCATGGCGACGCGCGCGGCGATGCGGAGAGCTCCCAGCGGGCGCGACAGGCTCACTCCCTCGCGCGCGAGGTCATGAGCCCCTACTGCCCCGGGCGCACACTGGCGGACTGTCCCAGTCCCAATGCTGCCGCCTTGCGCGAGGAGGTCCGCGGGCTGATTGATGCGGGCGTTCCCGCGCCGGATATCCGTGCGCGTCTCGAGGAGCGCTTCGGAGACGTGGTGATCGGCGTCCCGCGCGGCGTCTGGGGTTGGACCCTGCCGGGTCTCGTGCTGCTCGTGGGCGCCGGGTTCCTCGTGACCGCCCTACGCCGGATCTCGCGGCAAGCGAACGGCCCCGAGCCGCGTCCGCCCGCAGACCCCGAGCTGGAGGAAGAGCTCGAACGCGAGCTCCGCGCACGTGGTCTGTGACGGGGTGAAGGGGGCACTGGCCCCTCCCCCGTGCCCGTCGGACACGCTGTGGGTCAGAGGGTCGGAAGTCGTTCGAACGCAAACGGTTCGATCGGCCCGACACAAGGGGTCGGACAGCGGCCACGCCCTGCCTGGGCTATGCCGCGCCGGTGGGCCCTCGAGCCTCTGCCTCTTATGATTGGTCGGTCCCGGTCGCTGTCGGGGAGGGGCCGTCCGATGAGAACATCGGCTCTTTTGCACGACAACTCAAGCCTTGACACGCCTTGCCGGCCGCTCAGCGGCGGGTGGGTGCGAGCACTGAGAGGAGCCAGGTATGTATGTTGCCATGAATCGATTCCGTATCCGCGTCGGACGCGAGGCCGACTTCGAGAAGATCTGGCAGGAGCGTGAAAGCTACCTGGACGAGGTCCCCGGCTTCGTCGAGTTCCATCTGCTGCGGGGACCGGGCAACGAGGAGCAGACGCTTTACATCTCACACTCGAAATGGGAGTCGCAGGGGGCCTTCGATGCCTGGCGTCACTCCGAGGCCTTCAGCAAGGCTCACGCGTCCGCGCGTTCGCCCGAGGGCACGCTGCTCGGTCATCCCGAGGTCGAGACTTTCGAGGTCGTGCTCTGAGTTCTGCGTGCGGGCCTAAGGCAGGCACGAAGTCGCCTGCCGTGCGCGCAGGGCGGCTTCGCCGCCCGATAACGCGCTAGTAGGAGCGGACTCCTGCTAAATGACGGAAGATCGCTTCCCTTCTCGATCCACCCCCCGGCTCATCACGCACCGGCAAGGGCCCGCAGAAAGCCGCAGTGCTGCTGCAGAGCACGCGAACGGCCCCGCCGGCGGTACGATTCCTGCTAATTCATCGGGCTACTGATCCGGGGGTTGCCTCACGAGATGGCTCGTGCGCTGGGATCGGAGCTACGGTAGGCACTCCCGACAGACCGAGCTAGAGGCCAGTGGCTGCAGCTGGCAAAGCCCAAGGCTCCGATCTCCAGCGGGAACCCCATCCTCTCGCTATTTTCGTATCCGACAAACGATCAGGAGATCGAAATGGCACCCTCCCGGGATGAGGCTCGCTGGAGCCTGGGCTCCATCGACGCGGGCGAGCGCAGCTATCGCATCCACCGCCTGGCAGCGGTGGAGGAGGCGGGGCTGGGCCCTCTGGCGCGGCTGCCTCGCTCGATTCGCGTGCTGCTCGAGAACCTGCTGCGCTACGAGGACGGAAGCTCGGTGACGCGTGAGGATATCGCCGCGCTCGCCGCATGGCGCTCCGATGGCCGCAACGAGCGTGAGATCGCCTTCCGTCCCGCGCGAGTGCTGCTGCAGGACTTTACCGGAGTCCCGTCCATCGTGGACCTGGCGGCCATGCGCGATGCAATGGCGGATCTCGGCGGAGATCCCGCTCTCATCAACCCACTGCGTCCGGCAGACCTCGTGATCGATCACTCGGTCCAGGTGGATCACTTCGGCTCGGATCGTGCGCTGATCCTGAATTCCGAGATCGAGTTTGAGCGCAACGCTGAGCGCTACGCGTTTTTGCGCTGGGGACAATCTGCCTTCGATGGCTTTCGCGTCGTACCGCCCGCCACCGGGATCGTGCACCAGGTGAACCTCGAGTACCTGGCGTCTGTGGTTGCCTCCGAGCAGGCCGGGGACGGCCTCCTGGCGTTCCCGGATACACTGGTGGGCACCGACTCCCACACCACCATGGTCAACGGGCTGGGAGTGGTTGGCTGGGGCGTGGGTGGAATCGAAGCCGAGGCGTGCTTGCTGGGCCAGCCCATCTCCATGTTGATTCCGGACGTGGTGGGCTTCCGCCTGACGGGTGAGCTGCCCGGGGGAGCGACCGCGACCGATGCCGTGCTCGTGGCGACGCAGATGCTGAGGGCGCACGGCGTGGTGGGAAGTTTCGTGGAGTTCTTCGGGCCGGGGCTGCGGGCGCTGTCCCTGGCCGACCGCGCGACCATCGCCAACATGGCGCCCGAGTACGGGGCCACCATCGGCTTCTTCCCGGTGGATCAGAAGACTCTCGACTATCTGCGCCTGACGGCACGCGAAGACGCGCACATCGATCTGGTAGAGCGCTACCTGCGCGAGCAGGGGCTCTTCGTCACCGACGACGCACCCGACCCGGAGTACACCTCGCTGCTCGAGCTGGACCTCGGAAGCGTGGAGTCCAGTATCGCGGGTCCCCGCCGTCCCCAGGATCGTATTACGCTGCGCGAGAGCAAGGGGAGCTTCGAGGAGGCGCTAGACACTCTTCTGGGACAGAAGGGTGAGGTCACCGACGAACGGCGTAGCTCCGAGGTCACGGTCCGGAGCGAAGGCTCGGAGTTCGAGCTGGCGCACGGTAGCGTGGTGATCGCGGCCATCACGAGCTGTACCAATACCTCGAACCCGAGCGTCATGGTTGCGGCAGGACTTCTAGCCAAGAATGCGGTGGAGCGGGGCCTCGAGGTGAAACCCTGGGTCAAGACCAGCCTCGCGCCGGGCTCGGCCGTGGTGCGCGACTACCTCGCCGATGCAGGCCTGCTCACATACCTCGACAAGCTGCGTTTCAACGTTGTGGGCTACGGCTGTACCACGTGCATCGGAAACAGCGGCCCGCTGGCCCAGCCGATCGCCGAGGGCGTCCGCGACGGAAATCTGGTGGTGGTTTCCGTGCTATCGGGCAACCGCAACTTCGAGGGCCGCATCAATCCGCATGTGCGTGCCAACTATCTGGCTTCTCCGCCGCTGGTTGTGGCCTATGCGCTGGCGGGTCGTATGAGCATCGATCTCTACAACGAGCCTCTGGGACACGATCCCGAGGGCCAACCCGTCTTCCTGCGCGATATCTGGCCGAGCTCGGAGCGGATCCAGCACACGATCTCCGGCTCCGTCAAGAGCGAGATGTTTCGTGAGCGCTATGCGCGCGTCTTCGAGGGCAGCGAGGAGTGGCGCGCGATTCCGGTAGCCGAGGGTAAGCGCTACGCGTGGGCCGGGGACTCCACGTATATATTGAAGCCGCCGTTCTTCGACAGCATGGAGCGTCAGCCGGCCCCGCTGCAGGAAATTCAGGGGGCACGCGTGCTGGCTTTGCTCGGCGACTCCGTGACCACCGACCATGTTTCACCCGCCGGCGCGATTCCTCTGGACAGCCCCGCCGGCCGCTACCTTATCGAGCGCGGCGTTGCGCGCGAAGATTTCAACTCCTTCGGCTCGCGGCGCGGGAACCACGAAGTCATGCTGCGCGGGACTTTCGGGAATATCCGCCTGCGCAACCGGCTCGCTCCGGGTACCGAGGGGGGCTTTACGACATCTCTCCCCGATGGGCAGGTTACGACCATCTACGAGGCCGCAGAGCGTTACGCAGCCAACGGCGTTCCACTGCTGGTGCTCGCGGGCCGCGAGTACGGAACGGGGTCTTCTCGCGACTGGGCGGCCAAGGGCACGCGGCTGCTGGGCGTGCGCGCGGTCATTGCACAGAGCTTCGAGCGCATCCATCGCAGCAATCTGATCGGGATGGGGGTCCTGCCGCTGCAGTTCCGCGAGGGAGAGAGTGCCGAGAGCTTGGGCCTTACGGGTCATGAGCTCTACGATGTGGAAGGCGTTGCGCGGGATCTGCAGCCGGGTTGCGAGCTCCGTGTCTGCGCGCGTGCTGACGGCGGGAAAGCGCGCGAGTTCGCGGTCCGCGTGCGGGTCGACACGCCCGACGAGCTCGAGTATTACCGTCACGGAGGGATCCTCCAGTACGTGCTGCGGCAGCTCCTCGCGGACGGCGCGTGATTCCTCCGGACGAGCGCCCGGCCTGGATCGAGACGACGCTGCGCGAGGCCTTCCAGCCCGACCATTTGGAGGTGCACGATGAAAGCCGCCTCCACCGCGGCCATCCGGGTGCTGCCGCAGGCGGTGGACATTTCCGTGTGACGATCGTCTCGGACCGCTTTCACGGCCGTCCGCGCATTGCTCGGCATCGCATGATTTACGAGGCGCTCGGCGAAGCCATGAAGACCGAGATCCATGCGTTGGCTGTGCGCGCCTATACCACCAAGGAGTGGGAGAAAGAATCTCCGGGCGGCTGAGGGAGCGGTGTTCAGACATACACCCAATCGGCATCAATAAACGCCGTAGGGTGAGATTCAACGCCTATTCACCCTCGGCCCACTGGCTCAGCCGCAGTAATTCGAGCGGCCGCCTCACTCGGAGGCGGTTGCAGCTTCCGTGCAGGGGTACTTCTTCTCGAGCTGCAGCAAGCCCGTGATCACGATGATGTCCTGCTTCTGGGCGCCGGAGAGCACTTCTGTTGCGAGCTCCCAGAACTGGTCGAGGCTGAGCGACCCACCCGGAAGGCAGAAGCGGGGATTCTTCTTCGCACTGCGATTGAGGGTGTTGTAGTAGATGATCCCCTTCACGGCGCCGGCGAGGAAGGCGCGCGTTAGAGTGTCTCCCTCTTCGAAGGTCGTCTTTTCGTCCGCAGAGAGCATGACCAGCGGCTCGCGGGGTGCGCGCGCCGCGGGTTCAACCTGCTTGGGCCGAAGACCCGCCAGGGGAGGGGCACTCGACTCGCGGGCCTCCACCCATGCGGCGATCCCGACCACCAGGGCCATCCCGACAACAATAGAGAGCCTCATTCCCGACCTCCGTCTCGTGCGCACCGTTAGAACATCGTCGAGCGGCGGGAAAGCTGAACCGACGCCGAGCGCGGCTTGACGCATATGGCCCGAATTGGCGCAGGCGGTCGGGCTTGGCGCTCTTCGCTGAAAACCTCCCGCTTGAATAAGAAAGCCATCGCGAGTCTTTCTCGAGCCACTTCATGCGCATCGCACCCGGGCGCTTCTCAGGTCCTATCCGTAAGCTGCGGGGTGTCATACACTGATGTCTAGGGTTCTCGACTCTCAGACGGGGCAAGACATGACCAAGGCACGCTTCGAACGTGATGGCGATGTGGGAATCCTCACTATCGCCGACCCTCCTTTGAACCTCGTCGGTCCCGAGCTGGTGGACGACCTCGAGCGCGGAATCGAGGAGGCTCACCGTGCGCAGATCAGGGCGCTACTCCTGCGTGCCGAGGGGGCGAACTTCTCGGCGGGCGCGCAGGTGGCAGAGATGTTCCAGGACCTCTCGGCCGCGCAGGCGCACGTGCTGCTGTGCCGGGTCGGCAAGCTGCTGGCGCGCTGCGAGCAGCTGCCTTTTCCGACGCTAGCCGCCGTTCAGGGCCTGTGCCTGGCCGGCGGCTTCGAGATGGCACTGGCTTGCGACATCGTGTGGGCCGCCGACTCTGCGCAGCTTGGTCTGATCGAGGCCGTGATCGGTGCGATTCCCTTCGGGGGAGGGTCTCAGCGTGTGGCCGCGCGCGCGGGCGTGGCGAGGGCGAGTGAGATGGTCATGAGCGCGAGCATCTATGACGTCGCTACGCTCGAGCGCTGGAACGTCATCAACCGTGTTGTACCCGCGGCTCAGCTCAGCGAGAAATCACTCCATTTCGTGCAGCGGCTTGCAGCGGGTCCAACCCGCGCACACGCTGCCTCGAAGCGCGTGCTCCGCGAGTACCTGGATCACGGTGTTCGCGCCGCCGATCAGCTGATCCCCGACATTGCAGCGCCCCTCTTCGAGACGCTGGATATGCGGCAGGGCATCGTGTCGCTGCTCGAGCAGGGTCCCGGCAAAGCCAAGTTCTCGGGGCGCTAGCTCATCATGTCGGTCACAGGGTTCGATCACGTTGCCATTCCGACGGATCGCCCCGAGGCGATGCTCTCGTTCTATCGGATGCTGGGCTTCAGTGCTCCCGATCCTGCGGAGTGGCGCGAGCAGAAAATGCCGTTCTTCTCGATTCAGTTTGGCGAGAACAAGATCAATATCCACGCACCGGAGTTGTGGCGGAACGAGCGATTCGAGCTTCGCGGTCCGACCGCGAAGCCCGGTTGTGGGGACTTCTGCTTCGTGTGGTCGGGAGACCTCGGCGATCTATTCGTCGCTCTCGAGCGGGCCGGAGCCGAGGTGGTCGAAGGACCCGTGGAGCGTATCGGCGGACAGGATGGCGGGCGCGCTCAGGGAACGAGCGTGTATACCCGAGACCCGGACTCGAATCTCCTCGAGTTCATCGTCTACGGGTAGCGCAGATGAAGGTGGAGAAACTCGATCACGTTCACATCTACAGCCGGGACCCGGCGGCTTCGGTCTCCTACTACCAGACCCACTTCGATGCCGTGCTGCTGCACCAGAGCCAGAACATCCACTCTCAGACGAGGAGCTTCCTGGCTCTCGGAGGGCAGATCCTGGTCATCGGGCCTTTCCCGCCCGGCATCACTCCGAGCGAGCCGCCAAAAGCGGGAGACGGTGCATATACACACGGTTTTGGAGTTGCTCACCTCGGTTTGAGGGTGCGCGATCTGGATGTCGCGATCCGCGAGCTACGCTCTGCCGGTGTCGAGTTTATCGGTGAGCCCGCGGAGGAAGCGACGGGACTGAGGTACGCTTACCTGTGTGCTCCAGATGGAGTGGTCATCGAGCTGACTCAGTACGGATCGCTTACGTAGCAGGTGTCAGGGGGAAAGGGTGGAAAAGGTTCCGTTGATGAAGTGGGTGATGACCGCATTCCCTTACTTCATCGATGTCGATGCGAGCGTGCATCAGGCCAGAAGCATGATGCTGAAGCACAACATCCGTCACCTGCCTGCCAAAGACGGGGGCTCGCTGGTCGGAGTTTTCACGGATAGAGATCTCAAGCGGGCACTGGATCCCGAGCTCGGCTTGGCGTCGAAAGACGAGCTCGTCGTGCGAGATATCCTGCTTCGCGACGCGTACGTCGTGGATCTCGAAGAACGGCTCGATAAGGTTTTGCTCGAGCTCGCGCGGCAACACATTGACTGCGTCCTGGTGACGAAAGAGGGCCGCCTCGCCGGCATCTTTACAGCCACGGATGCATGCCGGGTTTTTGGCGAGTATCTGCGCTCGCACTTCGGTCTCGACAGGGATCCAGACGTCGCCTGAGAGTTCAACTTCGGCTGCAGCGTCAGGACTTGGTTTCGGCTTCGGCGGGGACGATGAAGCTCCAGATGCGGTCCGCCTCGCGCATGCCGATCGGTCCAATGATGGAGAGGGCAAACACGTAGACGGCCGTCAGCGCCGCGAGGTTGGATTCGGGGCTCGCGACCGATCCCGCGAGGGCTGCGATCAAGATCGAGAACTCCCCCTTCGGAACCAGGGAGAGACCGATCACGGCGGCCTGGTACGGTGGATGTCCCGAGGCGCGCCCGGCGAAGAAGCCGCCGAGGACCTTCGCGATGAAGCCGATCAGCACGAGCAGCAGGGCGGGTGCCAGGACATCTAGCATGCTGCGGAGCTCGAGCCCCATGCCGAACGACACGAAGAAGAGTGCCGCGAACAGGGTCTGAAAGGGCCGTAGCGTGTGCGCGGCGCGTTCCTTGAGCTGGGTGGAGCCGATCACGAGTCCCGCCAGGAACGCGCCAACGGCTTCGGAGAGTCCCGCGGCAATGGCCGATGAGGCGACGAGCAGTATGAAGGCGAAGAGCACGAGCGTGAAGGCCTCTTCCGAGCGGTGACTGATGAGACGTTCGAACGGGGCCTGGAAGCGTCGCGCCAGCAGGATCAGGAGCAACACGAAGAGGGCCGCCTTGAGCAACAGGAAGCCGACTCCTGTGGCACTGAGCTCCGCACCTCCGACGACGAGTGCATTTAGCAGAGCCAGGTAGAAGGCGATCACCAGATCTTCGAAGACCATGATCGACAGGATGGTCTCGGTCTCGGGTCGCGCCGCCCGACCGAAATCCACGATGCACTTCGAGACGACGGCACTCGAGCTCATATACAGAACGCCCGCCAGGCAGAATGCCTCGACCCACGACCAGCCGAGCGCCAGTCCGACGAAGATCCCGACTGGAAAATTGAACGCAAAGTCGATGGAGCCCGCGGTCAGGAAGCGCTTGGGCGCACGCGAGACGGAGCTCTGCGAGAACTCGAGGCCCAGCGAGAAGAGCAGGAAGACCACGCCGAGGGATCCAAGAAAGTGGACGACCTCGTCGTACTCGAGCACCCCTCCCAGGACGACACCCGCGGCGATGTACAGAGGTACGACGGGCAGACGCAGTGAGATCGAGACCACCGCCGCGAGACCGAGGACCCCGAGGAGAACGGCGAACTGAAAGAGGTGTCCCCCCACCGAGGATTACTTAGCGGTGGAGAGCTGCGTGAATGCGTTGAGAAAGCGCTCGATTTGATCGGGGTGCCCGATCAGCACCAGGGTGTCCCCTGCTCGAAAGCAGGTGTCGGGAGCCGGGCTGGGGACCGAGCCCTCCGGGCGCAGCACGGCGATCACACTGGCGCCGGTACGCGCCCGGATGCCCGAGTCCTGCAGCGTAAGTCCGACCAGGGGCGAGTCTTGCTCGAGCTTTACCCACTCGATTCCGAACTCCTCGAAGAGCATCCGCTTGCGCGGATCTTCCTGCGGCACCTGGCCCCGTGAGAGGATGCGTCCCAGCTCGGTTGCCTCCGCGGCCTGAAGCTGCACCAGAGGGGTCGTCTTGCCCTCGGCATCCATGCGGGCGAGCTCCCAATGCCCCACGCGATGCTGCACGACCACCAGCTGCTCGTCCTTACCGATGTCGAGCGAGTACTTCGAACCAACACCGGGAAGCTCGGTCTCATGGGTTGCCATCTATTTTTCCTCAGGGGGGTGTGGGCTGGTTTGCCCGCTCTGCGGCAGGCGTAGGGTGAAGATAGTACCGCCTGGCGGATCGCAGCGGAAGCTGATGGATCCGCCGTGCTCTTCGACGATGCGACGGCTGATGTAGAGGCCCAGACCGGTGCCGACCCCTACCTCCTTCGTCGTGAAGAAGGGCGTGAAGATCTTGTCGTGGATCGCTTCGGGGATGCCGGGACCGGTGTCCTCGATCTCCAGCTCGATGCCATCGTCAACGTCTCGCGTGCGTACGCAGATCCTGTGCTGCTCGGGGCTGGGCGCCTGGCACGCATGGATCGCGTTCGTCACCAGGTTCAAAACGACCTGCGCGAGCTTGGGTCGGTCGGCCTCGATGGAGCGGGTTGCCAGGTAGTCCCGCTCGAGAATCGCTCGCGCCGCGAGCTGCTTGGTCACGAGTCGAAACGAGGAGTCGAGGATCTCGTGGATGTCGACGGGCGCCGTGGAGCGATCGGACCTGCGACTGATTTCCAGCAGATCGCGCACCAGATCGCGAACCCGAATGGCCCCATCGTAGGTATCCCCGAGGAGCTCGTCGAGCAACTCGAGTCCACCGGACTGGAAGACCTTGGTCTCGGCGCTCGCGATCACGTCCGCGCCCGCGTCGCCCAGCTGTTCAGCGACGCGTGCACGGTAGGTCAGGATCGCCTCGCGCATCGCGTTCACGAGCCGCTGCAGATCGTCCAGATTTCCAAGGACGTAGGCAATGGGATTGTTAATCTCGTGCGCCACGCCGGCCACGAGTGTTCCCAGCGAGGCCAGGCGGTCGGCGATCACGAGCGCGCTGAGATCCTCAGCCTCTGGATGGCCTTCGCCAAGGTGCATCTTGGGCCCGCGCAGGGGCGATTTCGTTGGCATCGGTGTCTGTATCGGCAGAGCAAAGCCGAGAGCTTGACCCAGCCCTGTAGCGGCCCCCGGCCGCCGCTATCGATTTTGCCGGCAGACTCGCCGTATCATGTCTGCATAGGAAGGACAGCCTGGCCTTTGGCGGACAGCGCCGAAAAGCCTCGCCGAGATGGGAGCCTGTCACACAGATATGCGCACCGTTCTGCACGCCGATATGGATGCCTTCTACGCGGCCATCGAGCAACGCGATGATCCCGCGCTGCGTGGGCGTCCGGTGGTCGTCGGAGGTGCCTCGGAGCGCGGTGTGGTCGCTGCAGCGAGCTACGAGGCTCGCATCTACGGCATTCATTCCGCCATGCCCTCGGTGGAGGCCCGCCGACGCTGCCCCGAGGCGATCTTCGTGCGAGGGGATATGGCCAAATATCGTCGTGAGAGCCGACGCATCTTCGAGATTTTCCAGCGCTACAGTCCGCGCGTAGAAGGACTTTCGCTGGACGAGGCCTTCCTCGATCTGACGGGCAGCGAGAAGCTACTGGGACCCGCGGAGAACGCAGCGAAGCAGCTACGTGCCGAGGTACGCGCGGCGACGCAGCTCGCGGTATCGGTCGGTGTCGCCCCGGTGAAGATGGTTGCGAAGATCGCGAGCGATCTCGCGAAGCCCGACGGTCTGCTGATTGTGGAGGCGGAGCGCGTGCAGGACTTCCTCGAGCCGCTGCCGGTGGGGCGCATCTGGGGCGTGGGCCCGGTGGCGCAAAAGCGCCTCGCACAGCTCGGCATCCGCAGCATCGGGCAGCTGGCTCGCACGCCGGATGCGCCGCTGCGGCAAGCGCTGGGAAGCTGGGGGCCGCAGGCCGCCCGCCTGGCGCGCGGCGACGATACCCGCGAGGTCGAATCCTACCGCGAGGCCAAGTCGTACGGCGAGGAGAACACCTTCCCCGATGATGTCTCCGATCGCGCCAGACTGGTCGCGGCCAGCCGCGCGCATGCGGAGGCCGTAGCTCGTCGCCTGAGACGGGACCGTGTGCGTGGCCGCCGCGTGACGCTCAAGCTCAAGCTCGCGCGTCGCCTCGGCGGCGGCCGCTACCCGCTGCTCTCGCGTTCACTCAGCCTTCCTACGGCTACCGATGACGGACGCGTGATCGCAGACGTGGCCCGGGAGCTGCTGAAGCGGGCCGAGCTCGGCGAAGCGGTGCGCTTGCTCGGGGTCGCCGTGAGCCAGCTCGAGCATACCGACTCTGAACAGCTCGCGTTGCTCCCCTCCGAGCAGGAGGATTCGCGCCGTAAAGACCTGAATCGCGTCGTCGACGCGATCCAGGATCGCTTCGGTACGCGGGCGCTCGAACGCAGTGTCGTTTCGGTCGAGCAGCAAGGACTCTCGCTGCAGATCAAGCGCGGAGAGGAGGACTAGGTGAAAAAATCGGAGTTCTACCGGCGCGCACGCACCGATCTTCCGGGTCCGTTGACAGGGGTTCGTGTGCTCGAGGCCACCACCACCTGGGCGGGTCCCATGTGCGGTTGCATCTTCGCGGATCTGGGTGCGAACGTAATTAAGGCAGAGCTTCCGGGTGGCGAGGTCGCCCGGCACGTACCTCCGTTCTTGCCCGGAGGACAAAGATCACTCTCTTTCATGCACACTACGGTCAATCGCAACAAGCGCAGCATCTGTCTCGATCTGCGCCGCGACGAGGGACGGGAGGTTTTCCGCAGGCTGGTGTCCAAGTCGGACGTCGTCGTAGAGAACTTCCGTCCGGGACGAATGGCGCGCTGGGGCCTGGGCTATGAGGACCTACGGGAGCTCAAGCCCGACATCGTATATGTCTCGATCAGCGGCTACGGGCAGTTCGGAGCCAGCCACGACCAGGTCGGTTACGACCCCATGGCACAGGCCGCGAGCGGCTATATCTCGTTGAACGGTGAGCCGAAGGGCGCACCCGTGAAGTCTCCTACCTATATTGCGGACGACATGGCCGGGCTACACGGCGCGATAGGAGCCCTGGCGGCGCTGCGGCATCGCGATCAGACGGGGGAGGGGCAGCATATCGATGTCGCGCTGCTGGATACGCTGCTCTTCCAGTCGAATGGATACCTGACTCTGGGAGCGCTCGGTGCTCCGCCACAGCGCATGGGCAGCCAGTTCTATATCAGCGCACCCGCCAACGTCTATCGGTGTCGGGATGGCTATGTCATGGCCGGGATTCTGCTTGACTCGCACTGGAAGACACTGGCTTGTTTGCTCGAACGGCCCGAGCTGGCGGACCATTCTGATTACGCGACCAATCGCGCGCGCGTGGCGCATCGCGAAGAGGTCAACGCTCTGCTCGAAAGCTGGATCGCTCCCCGCTCGGTCGAGGAGGTGCTCTCGGTGTTCAAGGCAGAGGGGCTGGCGGCCGCACCCGTGCGCAGCTACGCGGAAGCCGCGCGGGATCCTCATGTGCTCGAGCGCGACATGCTGCAGCTCACCCGACAGGAGGATGGCCACGAAGCGCCTGTCACGGGACCGGCTGCCAAGTTCTCGCGTACCCCGACGCGTGTGCGCAGCGGCGCCCCGGCGCTGGGCGCGCACAGCGACGAAATCCTGGCCGAACACGGGTTCGGTGAGGAGGAACGCCGTCGTCTGCGCGACGCGGGTGTGATCTAGTACTGTGGGCGCCCGCGCCGAAGCAGAGCCAAGCACAGCAGGGCAGTGCCCAGTAGCACGAGCGTCGTCGGCTCTGGAACGGGCCTCACGTCCGCAAACGCGTCGATCTCGGTCGAGAATGCGTCACCGACACCCTGTGAGACGCGCACGAACTGAATCCAATCCAGTCCCGTCGGGCCGATATCGACGCTGGCACCGCCGCCTGAGCCGGCGTAGAGCGCCACGAGATCGTCGAAAGTCTTACCCATCCAGTCGATCGACGGATCCACCGGTCGAGTGAAGTCGGCCAGGTCTGTGCCGTCGCTCTCGAAAGGGCCCGAGGGATCGAGAAAAGCCAGGGTGGGGAACAATCCGTCCGCTGTAGCGTTGGTGATGTCGAACCAGACGTCTCCGTCCTGGCTCACGCTGATGGCACCGGGCTCGGCCGAGATATCGGTCGCGATGGGCTGGAAGCTCGGGTCGAAGAAGAACGAGTTTCCGAAGATCAGGAGATCGATCCCGAAGGGATTCAGCGGATCGTTGTCGACGGGCTCGGCGAAAGTGACGATGAGCTCCCCGCCCGCGCCGATCGATACGATCTGAGACGCCAGGAACGGCGAGTTGAAGGGCGTAACGTCGCCGAAACCGGTGTCTAGCGCAGGGATCCCGAGCGCCACGCTCGGGTCGTCGAAGCCGGGAGCCGGATTCGTACCCTGAGTGAAGCCCACGACCCTCGTTGCGAACGGCGTCGCCTGAGCCGCGCCCGTCACGAGCGCCAGCGCGAGGCCCGCGAAGACCCCGAAGCGTAGTTTCGATCGATACATTTTCAGTCTCCTTTCATCCCTAAGCGTGGTTCGCGTGAGCGCTTCTGGGGATCAAAGGAACGGAACGGCTGCAGGAACCCTGCGGCCGTCGCTGAAGCATGCGGCTGGTTCGGAAGTGGGATCTTGTGAGCTGCATGATTCGCCTTCCTCGACACCGGAGAAGCGCAAATCCAAGTCGGATGGCCGGTCTTCTGGCTCCCGGATCATTCGACCGCTGAACCTTCCCAGCCCCGTGGGCCAGTGGCTTCACTCAGCGATCGTCCCCGGTTACAGCGACGGGCTCGCGCCGGATTCTCACCGGCTTCCCGCAACTCCCTGTCCGTACACTGTCCGCACAGGGTGTGCGAACAATCAGTAGGGAGCCGCCTCCGCTCCTGCCCTTGCAGCAGCGGGGGACACCATCCACCGTGATTCCATTTCGCTTGTAGCGGGTTGGTTCCCCCCCGTCAAACGATCGTGAGGGGAAGTGATGCAGCTGCAGTTGACAGTCGAGTGTGTGAGGTGATAGCGATATGGGCGATCCGGTGTCCGCTTTGGACTGAAAAGGGAAGGCCGTGAGAATCGGCCGCGGTCCCGCCACTGTAATGGGGGAGTTTCACCGAATCGCGCCACTCGGTCTCGTACCGGGGAAGGCTCGGACCGAAACGCTCGACCCCTAAGCCAGGAGACCTGCCGGGCTGGAAGGACGTATGTCCGCTCTCCGAGGAGGGAGTCGAGAATGCCGGACCAGGCAGCGATAGGCGTTCCGGGCGCCCGGGCTCCGGGTTTGCGCAGGCCTCACGCAGTCGCCCTGCTGCTGAGCCTGCTGTGTCCCGCTGTTGCGGCCCAGGAGTTCCCCGAGTCGCCCGATGATCCGTCGGCGTTCGCGACAGTGATTCAGGCGCGCGAGTACGACGACCGCTTCGAAACCGTCGAGGATCTCCTGCATCACGCCGCCGGCGTTCGGGTGCGGCGCTTCGGTGGACTGGGTGCTTATAGCACCGTATCGATCCGCGGCTCCAAGGCGGAGCAGGTTCTGATCCTGCTCGATGGAGTGCGGCTCAACTCGACCCAGCGCGGCGCCGTGGATCTCTCGACCCTTCCCCTGCGCACGATCGAGCGCGTCGAGATTCTGCGCGGTGGTTCGGCTCGCTACGGAAGTGATGCCGTCGGAGGCGTGATCTCCATCACCAGTCGCAGACCGGAAGAGGGCCGCAGCCTGGATGCCTCCGTCTTGACCGGGAGCATGCGTACGCTCGGCGCGGACCTGCTTCTTTCGGACGGTGGTGAGCGCTTGCGCACCTCGATGGCCTACAGTCGGCTTCGCAGCGACAACGACTTCTCCTTCGACCGGGTCACCGACGTGGACGCCGGTAAGGGCGGCGGCTTTGGCGCGCGGGCACCCCAGGCGGATCGGCGGCACTCGAGAGTGAATGCGGATTTCGTTCAGGATACGGGCTCCTTCGGTGCGTACCTGAACACGGGGCCGACCTCGAAGGGCTCGGTGTTCACGCATCTGCACCGCAAGGACAACGGTCAGCCCGGCAGCATTCTCGACCGCTCACTTCAAGATGTAAGCGATGAGCAGCTCAGCTGTCCCGACGGCGAAGAGCAGTACCGCAGAGCAATCCTGGGCCTGAATTGGCAGGACGAGGAGCTGGGACCGGGAGCCTTCAAGACCAGTGTCTATCATCGTTACGAGCGCTCAGAGCTGCACGACAACGGCAAGGGATGTGATTACTTCCCCGCGCTGCTGTTCCCTGATCGCTCCCGCTCACAGATGACCGAGAATCAGACGGGCCTCGACGTGAGCTTCGCGGCTCGGCCCAGTCGCCTGGGGCCGATGCGGCTCGCGAACCGCAGTGCCGTGAGCATGCGCTTCGATCATGTGCGGACGGACGATGTGGACAACAAGCGGCGCTTCGTGGGTAGCTTCTTCACGCAGCAGGAGCTCCGGCTTTTCGGGGGATGGCTCCGGCTGTTCCCGGCGCTCGGCTTCGAGGTGGCGGATACCAGCTCCGGTCAGGTTCGCTCGGCGCAGTTCAACGGGTTCCAGGATGCGGACGTCAATGACGATGCAGAGTGGCTGCCTCGGATCGGCGTGATCCTGGACGTGGCGCCGGGTCTGCGCCTGAAATCGAACTACGCAAGGTCGTATCGGCGTCCGACCTTTGCGGAGCTCTTCCACCCCGATTACAGCTTCGTGCGCGGCAACCCGGAGCTCGAGCCCGAGGAGAGCTGGGACTTCGACATCGGGTTGGAACTGCAACACGATGGCTGGGGACCGCTGGAGGGATTCCAGCTTACGGCGGCCTTCTTCCACCGCGACATCGAGGAGGCGATCGAGTGGGTGCACTTCGGTCCGACTTTCATGCCGCTCAATACCGGTGCCTCGCGGGTTCGTGGCTACGAGATCCAGGGCTCCTTCATGCTCTGGGATCGCCTCGATCTGACGGGAAACTACACCTTTCTGGATACCGAGATCAAAGAGACGGGATCCCCACTACCTCACAGCCCTCGTAATCAGATCTTCGGCAGAGCCACCCTGCGGCTGGGCCAGGCGCAGGTCTGGGGCGAGCTCACCTACGAGGACCGCGTGTATCTGAATGCTGCCGGCAGGCTCGAGGCGCCCGAGGCTACGCAGATCGATGCTGGTGTCTCGCTGCAGCTGGCCGAGCTCCCGGGGCTGAGATGGGTACCGCCCGGGCTGAGTATGAGCGTGGAGGGGATCAACCTGACGAGCGAGACGCGTGTCGACTCCTTCGGCTTGCCCCTTCCCGACGATACGCTCTGGTACCTGCGCCTGCGTCTCGCGCCGAGCCGATGAGCCGGGCCTCACTACCACTGCTTCTGCTTCTGCTGCCCCTCGAGGCGATGGCGCTCACTTTGCAGACGGGCTCGGAGGCAACCGACACGCTGCCGCTCGTGTGTGCGGGGTCCGCACTCGAGACACATCCCCAGAATCCCGACCGAGCCTTCATCGTGTGTCCCGCGGCCGGCGCCGGCGGGATCACGATCACGCCCGGCATGTCGATCGAGTTCAGCGGCGTCGACTACTTCCTGCCTGGTGACCTGAACTGCAGCGAGTCCAGCCCCTTCACGCAGGGCACGATCACCAACCTCTTCCTCGATCCCCTCTCGGGGGGTGGTTTGCGGGGCTGGCTCGCCACTTCCAACTGCGAGCTGGCCGTGCCCTTCGATGCAGAGACGGGTGACGACTTGTGGATTCTCTATCAGGGAGGGCTGCGCCGCTCCGTACCCACGAAACGAACGATCAGCGGATCCTTCCTCACGTATGTGGATAGCGGCGCGGGCGACGCGATCTCCAGCTTCGCGACGAACCTGACCAGCGACGTCGTTCGTATCGGAAATTACCTTCTGGTCGCCACGTCCAACTTCGCACTGGCGGGGAGCAATCCCGTGCTCAATCCCGGAACGGTGCTGCGCTTTCTGATTGACGACTCGGGCGCGCAGACCGAGATCGTCCCCGCCCTACCTCCCTATATCGTCACGTCCGACCCGAATCCGACGGCGCTGACCCTGTTACCCGGCGGCCTGGTGGCCGTCACGAATACCGGTCTTCTCGACGTGGCGGTCCCACCGCTGGTCACAGGTGCTGGGAGCATCGACATCATTGATCCCGTGGCCGGGACGCTGCTGGGATCCTTTCCGCTCGGTGCGGGGAATCCGGGTGCCCGCAGCCTGGCCGTCGATCCCACGGAATCGGTTGCGGTTACAGGATCTCACACGTTCCGACAGCTCTTTGCCTTCGACATTCGCGGACTCGAGCGGCTGCCGCGTCCCTCCATCGATCCCATGCTGCAGCGCCCTTCGTGTAACGATGTCATCGGCGCCGAGGCCGGGGGCCTGCCCTGCCTGCGCGATCGCGTGATCGCGGCTGCGGCTAATCCGATCGTGCTTCCGCCGGCGCCCGGGACGAGCGGCGCGGCCGGCTTCATCGTCGAGGCACGTTACGGAGCGTCGGGCGACTTCCTGGCCGCGACCTCCTTCAACGACGGTGGCCTCGCCGTGCTGGCATTCGATTCCCGAAACCTGGAGCTTCCCCACCCGCTCCTGCCGTCGCGCTTCGGAGCGGCACAGACCCTCGCCGCCACCCCGCCGTCCGGGATCTTTGGAACCGAGTGCTGTCCGGGCCCCATGCTCGTGCACGCGAACTCCGCGGCGGGCGTAGATGGATCCGACGTCGTGTGGCTCACGCTGGGACCGACGGGGATCGTCTCTCGCGCGCGGCTTGCGGGAGCGCTCCCGCCCGCGAGCGGAGACTGGGATGCGGATGGTGTAGAGGACGCTCTCGACAACTGTCCGCTGGAGCCGAATCCCGTGCTGCCTCAGACCGACTCGGGAGGCATCGACAGCGAGGAGCCCGACGGCGTTGGTGATCCATGCCAGTGCGGGGACGTGGATGGGGACGGGAAGGTGTTAGAGAGTGATGTCAGTGCCCTTCGCGAGCTGCTGGCCGGCATCACGGACGCTCTGCCGTTCCCGGAGAAGTGCAACGTCGCGGGCGCGCCGGGTCCGGGCTCTTGCGATCTCGTCGATCTGGTCGTTCTGACGCGTGCGCGGGCGGGCTTGGCCCCGGGCCTCGCGCAGCTCTGCACTCCGGCACGGCCCTAGCCAGGGGGTACACTGAGCCGCCGTGGCCAGGCTCGAGACCCGGGTACAGCAGATCGCGGGAGCTTCGGAAATCGATGCGGCTCTGCGTGAAGGTGCGCCGATCCACTTCATTCTGGTACAGCAGGATGCCAAGGATGGGCAGCTACCCGGCCTTCTCGAGCGGGCACGCGCGGCGGGCATCTCCGTGCGCGAGGCGAGTGCCAGTGTGCTGCGTCGCATGAGCCATCTGGAACCCCCGTCTGAGGTGGTCGCACTGCTGGGACGCAGACCGGGGGCCGACCTGGGGGAGCTGCTGGCCGAGAGTGGAGCGGTCTGGCTGCTGGTCGGCACCAGCTACCCGGGAAATATCGGCATGGCGATTCGCACGGCTGAAGTCTCGGGCGCTGAAGGCATCATCATCGACGCCGAGCTCGATCGCGAGGCGCGCAAAGCCGCACTTCGTTTCTCGGTACGCGCAGACTGGTACATGCCCGTCCTATGGGAACGCGCGGACAGCGTACTGGATCGTGTCGCGAAGACCGAGCGACGCATCATCGGCATCGAGGACGTGGGCTCCCGAGCACCCTGGGAGGTGGATCTCACGGGCTCCGTGCTCTTCGTGGTCGGCGGGGAGAGACACGGCGTTCCCGCGGCCGTGCTGGAGCGCTGTAACGACGTCGTGCGTATTCCGACGGCCGGCTTCATCCCCTCGTACAATCTGCAAGCTGCCGTGGCCGCCATCGCCACGGAGCGCCTGCGCCAGTCCGCGTCGGTCAGCTGAAGCGAAACAGCGCCGCCGCGACCAGACGCCCGTGCACTCCGCCAGCCTCGGCCCGGCTGCCCAGCGATCGCACGACGGCCCTCCAATCCTCACCGAGCTCGAGCTGGTCGGGATCGAGCTCGGTTGCGGCGGGCAAGGCATCCATGACCTGTTGCGCCCACCCCGGCCGGGGCTTTCCCTCCCGGTCGACGACGACTGCCTGCCAGGCCGGTCCGTCCTTGAAGATGCAGAGCAAGCCCGTTCCCGTGTTGCCGGCTCCGGGCAGCTCGAACACGCAGGCACGCCCCCGCGGTCCGTCCTCGAGCTCGAGCAGCAGACCTTCGATGAGGGGATGGCCGCTGGCGAAGAAATCGATCTCGTCCTTGCGAATGGCCTCGATGCGATCGAAGCTGCCCAGGAAGCGGCTTTCGCCGGGGACGCCGGGCAGGGAGTCCACCGTGGCACGCTCGGCGAGCTCGATGTAGTAGAGGGCGCGACCTACCTTCTCGACCACCTTCAGTCCGAGCTGCTGCGCCGCAGTGACAGAGAACTTGCGCGTGCGTGTTTCGAGATCGGACGGTACGAGCTCGAGGATCTCCGCGTCGCGTGACTTGTTGTAGGCATCGCGATAGAAGACGCGCGGAATATCTTGCACCAGAGCATCGTGTGCCTCGTGGACTTCGCTCACCAGCGTATCGACGTCGAGCACGGCTTCGCCGCGGTGCGCGGCGTCGAGGGCCGCACGAACGTGCGTCATGGCCGCGTCCAGTCCCGCGGATGGACGTGTGAAGAGATCCAGCTTCTCGTATAGACGAGCCACGTCTGGACTCACACCTTGGTGTCGGAAATAGACGATCTCCACATCGCGGGTTCGCCCGATCCGATCGAGGCGCCCGATGCGTTGTTCCAGCACGACCGGATCCGAGGGAAGGTCGTAATGGATCATGCGATCGCAGAACTGGAAGTTACGTCCCTCGGTGCCGGCCTCCGAGCAGAGCAGCACGGGAGCGCCACTCTCGCGGAAGTTTGCGATCTCGATGTCGCGGCGCGCTGCGGAGAGTCCCTCGTGGAACACGGTTATGCGCGTCTGGGTGGTGATCTCGAGGAAGCTCTTGAGGGCCTCAAGGGTCTCTCTCGCGTGCAGAAAGACGAGTACCTTCTCGCGAGCCTCGAGCCAGCCACGTACACGGTCCGAGATCCAGCGGCTGCGTGGATCCTGTGCGACCTCTGCGCTGGGTGGCGGCAGATCGATCGCAACGGGCTGGCGTGGGGGCAGCCCGCCCAAGTCTGCGCGGCGCACGGCGCTCGTGCACGGCACGCTCGCCTCGCCCCGATCGACTGCCGCATCGAAAGCGTCGAAGGAGGAATAGGCCTCCGGGTAGAGCAGGGAGAGCAGCTGGAAGAATCCGCGGCGATCCGCCTGGAGGGGGGTGGCGGTGAGGAGCAGCGCGTGGCGTGCCTTCGACACGAGGGGTGCGACCGCAGAAGCGAAACGCTCCTGAGCCAGGCGGTGAGCCTCATCGACCACCACCAGATCGAGATCCACCTCGGATGCGAGACGTGCCAGCCGCCGGTCCGAGCCCATCAGCTCCATCGAGATCACGCCGAAGGGATGCACTTCGAAGGGATTCACGCCCTCGCCGAAGTCACGCTCGACACTGTCGATGCGCTCGTGGTCCAGCAGCACGAAGACCTGATGGAACTTACGGTAGAGCTCACCCAACCACTGCACGGTAAGCGTGCCGGGAGCCACTACGAGAGCTCCCTGGGTTCGCCCCGTGCGCACCAGAGCGGAGATGATCAGACAGGCCTCGATGGTCTTGCCGAGCCCGACCTCGTCGGCCAGGAGCCAGCGCACCGGGTCCTGCTCAACGGCGCGCAAGGCAGTGTGGAGCTGGTGGGGAAAGAGCTCGATGCGCCCGCCCAGGAAGCTGCCAAGTCCCCCCGCCTCGCGCAGTGTCATCAATTTGAGGCCATCGATTCGGTTGCAAAACGCGGACAGGCGATCCGGCTTTCGCGCCGCCAGACGCTCGATCGGCGAGTCCGTCGGCTCCAGTGGCCAGAGCTCGGCATCATCCAGCACACGTCCGTCGGAGAGCGTGTAGCGGTGTTCGATACCCTCGACGATCTCGACCTCCTCGCCGCTGGCGATCACGCGCGCATGCGCGCCCGGGGGCAGTACCAGACGCACGAGATCCGAACCTTCCGCGGCGAGCGTCATCTCGCGCTCGACGGCGGGGAAGTAGACCGTGAGGAAGCGCCCGTCGATCGAACGCACGATGCCGACACCGAGCTCCGGGTTGAAGGGATGGACGAGCTTGCTACCGGGTCGCCACATGGGCGTGGCCTTTTAGCGCATTCCCGCGCTGGATGCAGGGGTGTAGCTTGCAGCGGAGCGTTGACTCCTCGAAGCGCCTGGAGTAGAACCGCTCGCGTTGGCGCGTGAGAGTACGGGAGGTCGACTCGTGGTCGATAATCAGGCGAGGGACAGGCGCTACTGGCGAGCCAATCTGCGTATCCTGGGAGCGCTGCTTCTGGTCTGGTTCTTCAGCGCTTTCGGACTGGGCATTCTCCTGGTCGAGCCCTTGAACCAGTTTCACATCGCCGGTTTTCCTGTCGGCTTCTGGTTCGCTCAGCAGGGTGCGATCTACATCTTCATCCTGCTCATCCTGGTGTATGCGCGCTGGATGGATCGCGTCGATGAGCGCTACCACGCAGACTGAGGCCCCCTCGTGAGCATTCTGACGTGGACCTACTTGATCGTCGGGTTCACGTTCTCGCTCTACATCGGTATCGCGGTCGTGAGCCGCGTGCGCTCCACATCGGACTTCTACGTGGCAGGGCAGGGTGTGTCTCCCCTGGCCAATGGCATGGCGACGGGCGCCGACTGGATGAGTGCCGCTTCGTTCATCTCGATGGCCGGGCTCATCTCATTCATGGGCTATACGGGCGCGATCTATCTTATGGGCTGGACGGGTGGCTACGTGCTCCTGGCGCTGCTGCTCGCCCCATACCTGCGTAAGTACGGCCGCTACACGGTGTCCGAGTTCGTGGGGGACCGCTACTACTCGCAGACCGCTCGTCTGGTCGCCGTATTCTGCGCCATCTTCATCTCGTTTACCTATATCGCGGGGCAGATGCGCGGCGTGGGCGTGGTGTTCTCGCGCTTCCTCGAGGTGGATGTGAACACCGGTGTCATCCTCGGGATGGCGCTGGTATTTCTGTACGCCACGCTCGGTGGGATGCGTGGCATCACCTACACGCAGGTCGCGCAGTATCTAGTCTTGATCCTGGCTTACCTGATCCCCGCGGCCGCCATCTCCTGGAAAATGACGGGAAACCCCATTCCCCAGCTCGGATTCGGCTCCCGCATCGCCGAGGGACCGAACGCGGGAGTTTTCCTGCTGGAAACGATCGATGCAATCCATCGGGACCTGGGGCTGCCCGAGTACACCGCGGCCTTCGTACCGGGCAAGAAGGGAATGCTCGACGTGGCAGCCATTACGCTCGCCCTGATGGTGGGCACCGCGGGTCTGCCCCATGTGCTGATCCGCTTCTACACGGTGCCGAGCGCGCGAGCGGCGCGTTGGAGCGCCATGTGGGCGCTGGTCTTTATCGGCCTGCTGTATACGACGGCTCCGGCCGTGGCGACGTTCGCTCGCGTCAACATGATCCAGACCCTGCACGGCGCTACCTACGTCGAAGCACCCGACTGGTTCAAGAGCTGGGAGAAGACCGGACTCATTCGCTTCGAGGACAAGGACGGGGATGGAGTCATCCGCTACAGCGGAGATGCGGCGCTGAACGAGCTGGTGGTCGACCGCGACATCATAGTCCTCGCCAATCCCGAGATCGCGCGTCTTCCTGCGTGGGTGGTTGCGCTGGTGGCGGCCGGCGGGCTGGCGGCCGCATTGTCCACGGCCGCCGGACTCTTGCTCGTCATCTCGGCTTCGATCTCGCACGACGTTGTGAAATCGATGTTGAGACCGGGAATGAGCGAGCGTAATGAGCTGTTGCTGGCGCGCGGCGCAGCAGGTGTGGCCGTGCTCGTGGCCGGGTACTTCGGGATCAATCCGCCCGGCTTCGTGGCGCAAGTCGTCGCCTTCGCCTTCGGGCTGGCAGCCGCAAGCTTCTTTCCCGTCTTGGTGCTGGGCATCTTCAGCACGCGGACCACGAAGCAGGGCGCGATCGCCGGGATGCTGACGGGGATTCTCTTCACCGCGGCCTACATCATCTACTTCCGCTTCTTCAACCGCTCGGCTGGAGCCTCCGAGTGGCTGCTCGGTATCAGTCCCGAGGGCATCGGGAGTATCGGGATGTTGCTCAACTTCGCGGTCACGCTCAGCGTGAGTCGATTTACGCCGCCCCCGCCTCGCGAGGTTCAGGCGCTGGTGGAGGAGATCCGTCTGCCCCACCGGCCGGCCCCCTAGCTCGCAGGAGACCACGGGCCTTGACGTCCGGACTCGGTCTGCTTATATTTAGAATTAGAATTCTGGTTCTGATATAAAGCCCAGCAGGGGAGCCCCGTGATGCCGCCCTCCGAACAGCAGCTCGCATGGGTACGGCCGCCTCAGCAGGCACGTAGCCAGGCCACGCTCACGCGGATCCTGGACGCGGCCGAGGCGCTGCTGGCCGAGAAGTCGTGGGAGGACAGCGCCGTGCAGGAGATCGCCCGCCGGGCGGGCTCATCAGTGGGTGCCTTCTATGCCCGGTTTCACGACAAGAATGGCCTGCTGCGGGCACTCCAGGAGCGCTTCCTGGAGGAAGCCTTTGCCACCGCCGATGCGGCGCTCGACCCCGAACGTTGGGAGGGCGCGTCGGTCGCGGAGATCGTGAGCGAGGTGGTGGCTTTCCTAGTGCAGATCCATCGCGAGCGCGGCGCGCTGCTGCGGGCGCTGCAGCTGCGAGCGGCTACGGACCACGATTTTCGCGCTCGCTTCGTGCACCTCACACGGCGTATCGCGGCCGGACTGCGTTCGCTGGTCCTGGCGCGCCGCGCCGAGCTGACCCATCCCCAGCCCGCGCTGGCCGCCGAGTTCAGCCTGCGCATCGTGCTGGCCGTCCTGCTGCAGCGACTCCTGCTCGGCGACGAAGTGCTGGGCGCCAGGGTGCTGTCCGAGCGCCAACTCAGTGCTGAGCTCACCCGAGCTTGCCTCGCCCATCTGGGCGTCTCTTCCCCCTGAACTTCGAAGCCATAGAAGGAATCCACCCATGGCCGCCATGACTCACTTGAATCCCGAGCAACCGATCGAGCAAATTAGCGTCGCGCAGGATCTGACCTATAACTGGCGCTACGACGCGACCCGCAAGCAGCTGATGCGGCTGTACGAGAACGCGAAGCGAGACCAGTGGGATGCGAATCTGCGTCTCGACTGGTCCGTCGATGTGGATCCCGAGGCCGGCTTGGTTCCGGACGCGGCGATCGGCATCTTCGGCACGCCTATGTGGGACAAGCTCAGCGCCGGCGAGATCGAGCGGCTTCGCCACGAGACCATCACCTGGCAGCTGTGTCAGTTCCTGCACGGGGAGCAGGGCGCACTGCTCGCCACGGCGCAGATCGTAGACACCGTCCCCTGGTACGAAGCCAAGCAATACGGCGCCACCCAGGTGATGGACGAGGCCCGCCACGTGGAGGCTTATCGACGCTTCGTGCAGGAGAAGCTCGAACACGAGTACGCGGTGAACCCCCAGCTGAAGCAGCTTCTGGATACGATCCTCTCGGACTCGCGTTGGGACATCAAATTCCTGGGCATGCAGATCCTCGTCGAGGGACTGGCCCTGGCGGCCTTCAGCGTGATGCGTGACACGACCACGAACTCGCTGCTGCGTGAGCTGACCAACGCGGTCATGGAGGACGAGTCACGTCACGTCGCTTTCGGAGTTCTGTCCCTGCGGGAGTTCTGCCGCGACCTGAGCGAGAGCGAACGTCGGGAGCGTGAGGACTTCGTATACGAGGGCTGCGTGCTCATGCGGGATCGGATCTTGAATCGGGAGGTTTGGGAGAGGATGGGAATGGATGCGGACGCGTGCATTGCCGCCCAGCTCGAGTCCCCGTTCAACCTGGAGTTCCGTCGCCGGCTCTTTTCGAAGATTGTTCCCAACGTGAAGAGCCTGGGTCTGCTCTCCGACCGACAGCGGGTGCGCTTCGCTACGCTCGGCATCCTCGAGTTCGAGAGCAACGCTCCCTCCGACGTGGACGCGGACCTTGCCGAGGAGAATCGCGCCCTCGCAATGGCCTCGTAGTCGGCGCTAACGATCGGCCTTCTGGAATTCCTTCAGCCACCTTTGCTGAGCTTCCGGATCGCCCCCGGGGATCTCGAAGCCGCGCTGGACGGCTGGACGCTTCTCCATCGTCTCGCACCAGCGCTGCAGCTGGGGCAGGTCATCGATCGAGACGCCGGCCCAGCCGTGCAGCCGGACCCAGGGCCAGGTCGCCATATCCGCGATCGAGTACTCATCCACGAGGTACTCGCGGTCCTTCAAGCGCTCGTCGAGGATCTCGTACAGGCGGGCGGTCTCCTTCTGATAACGCTCGATGGCGTACGCAATGGGCTCCGGTGCGTAGCGAAAGAAGACGTGTGCCTGACCCTGCATCGGGCCCAGGCCTCCCATCTGGAACATGAGCCACTGGATCACCTGCGAGCGTTTCTTGGGGTCGCTCGGCAGAAAGCGTCCGGTCTTTTCGGCGAGGTAGAGCAGGATGGCTCCCGACTCGAAGACGGCGAGGTCGTCAGCGTCGGTATCCACGATGACGGGAATCCTGCCGTTCGGGTTCAGCTCCAGGAACCACGGCTCCTTCTGCTCGTTCTGATCGAGCCGGATCGGACGCACCCGGTAGGGCAGGCCGAGCTCTTCCAGCATGATCGAGATCTTCCAGCCGTTGGGCGTGGGAGCGGTATACAGCTTGATCATGGGACCTCCGGGGCTGAGACCCCTCGCATGGCTCGAGGGCTCTCGATTCTCTCACATCGCGCAAGGCGCTGGGCGATGCGCTAATACCCCGCGGGGGGCATTTCGCTGACGGCTCTCGATTACGTCCTGGTCGCGGCGTATCTACTCATCACCCTGGGCTGGGGTGCCTGGCACGCGCGTCGAGCGGGGTCGAGCAGCGTCGAGTTCTTTGCGGCCGGCCGCAGGCTGCCCTGGTGGATCGCGGGCACCTCCATCGTGGCGACGACCTTCGCCGCCGACACGCCGCTAGCCATTGCCGGGCTGGTCGCCAGCGAGGGCATTGCGGGCAATTGGTTCTGGTGGGCCGACGTGCTGCCCGCGCTGATCGGGGCTTTTCTGATCGCGCACCTCTGGCGCCGCAGCGGAGTGCTGACCGACAACGAGATCATCGAGCTGCGTTACGGGGGCCGCCCGGCCGCGGGCCTGCGGCTGTTCCGCGCGATTTACTTCGGAGTCCTG
>Ga0255048_10000251_pt1 | contig 40780 bp, 61 predicted proteins | sample JV7_2_2_MG_FD_183619 | JGI IMG/M metagenome (GOLD analysis project Ga0255048, IMG submission 183619) | Seawater microbial communities from Jervis Inlet, British Columbia, Canada - JV7_2_2 | ecosystem: Environmental > Aquatic > Marine > Inlet | place: Canada: British Columbia | collected 2016-10-06 | reverse complement strand
GAGTGGAAGCTAAACAACCCTAATAAACAAGTAGGAAGTGAGGGACTGTCCTGCCTAGTGATAGGGGATAAAATAACAGGACACCACACGTTTGAAAAAGAATTAATAGATAAGTTAGGACTCCAAAAACTACATAATGAGACAAAAGACAACTTTATTAAAGACCAAAAGAAAAAACGGGGTATTGCTGAAAAAGAGGCTACTGTTATACTCGATGACATGGAAGCAGCTTTAAATGAAGTACTTAAAAAGTATAATTGTAGTATAGACTATACTTTAGAAGGCGATACACACGGAGTGGATGCTTATCAATATATTTCTGTTACAGTAAACGGCTTTGATTTTGAAAGGGAGATTTAACTATGTGTAACGAAACAAAACTAATGAAAGCTAAATATAAAACAGATAAAACATTAAACAATATGAGGCGCAACCCAGCCGCGGAGCGTTACCTTAAGAAGAAACAAGAGGAGCGTTACAATAAAGGCTTGGCAATCCTCTTTGGGATGTGTCTAAGTGTATTACTATTAATGTTTATTTATTATTAAGAAAGGGCTAATACTATGAATAAAGGATACTTAACGTCAGGAAGAACAAAGGAGAGTGACGAATGTTTAACACCAGAATATGCCGTCATACCACTAATAAAACATTTAAGAAGAAAAGGTTATAGAAAGATATGGTGTCCGTTCGACAAAGACGACTCTTTTTTTGTTAGGGTATTAAAAGCCGAGGGTTTCACTGTTATAAATACACATTATGACCCTCTAAAAGAGGAGGGAAAAGATTTCTTTAATAACAACTATAATCATATAGATTGCATTGTAAGTAACCCTCCTTTCTCTATAAAAGATGCTGTTTTAGAACATTTATATAACATAGATAAGCCTTTTGCAGTTCTTTTACCTCAAAATGCCTTACAGTCTATTAAACGTGTTAAAATGTTCATAGATAACGGCCTAGAATATTTAGGTTTTAATCGCAGGATTTGCTTTTATATTAATGGTAATATGGAAGAGTGGGCGAGTGGTAATCATTTTGCAAGCGGTTATTTTTGTAAGGACGTACTACCTTCTAAAATGGTTTTAGAAGAATTAAACCCAATACAACGACAATATAAGGATTAAGACAATGCGCATTGAACGAGTAAAAGAAAACGACAATATAAGCATAACAACGCATAAGAAGAGCAAAGGCGTCTATGAGTTAAAAGCCTATGACTTCCTAACATCTAAAGTTATCTATAGACAACCATTTAGAAACGCTAAAGACGCTATAACCATCTACGAAGACTTAACAAGCGCCCGTGAATCAGGGGAAACTAGAGGACTTCGGGGGCGCATAGGTGGGTTATGTTTGGATAAGTATATAGAAAAGTATGGAATTAAGGGTTGACTTCACAAGTCAAACTGGTATTATTAATAGAGCTTGATGACTCTGGCTCAGACAACAAAAGGAATTGAAAGATGAAAAAGATTAAAACGAACTTTAAGATGACAACCCCACCAATTACTATAGAGTTTTCAGGGCGTGAAGCAGAGGAGCTTGCAAGTTTAATAGCCAATATGGATATGAAGGTCTTTGAAAAACTTGTTAGCCCTCCCGACAGTAGTGTAAAGAAGTTTGGAGTAACACCAGATCACCTTGACGGTCTAACAGATAATCTTTTTGAAATCCTTATGGATCACATAGAGGGTCGCGAATAATGAAAAGAGTAGTTATAGAAAGCCCTTTCGCTGGAGAGGTAGAACTTAATCGGGAGTATCTACATAAGTGTTGTATAGACAGCTTAAGACGTGGAGAGAGCCCTTATGCTTCCCATGGATTCTTTGTGTATTTCCTTGATGACTTAGAACCACACGAAAGACTACTAGGGATTGATGCGGGGTTAGCCTGGGGAGACCTTGCAGACGTTGTGGCTATCTATACAGACCTTGGGATATCTGGGGGCATGAAGTATGCTATCGAAAACCACGAGAAGAATGGACGAACAATAGAATATAGGAGTTTGGCTTGATTTGTTATAGACATAAGGATTAGTTATGGGATATATTAAGGTTACAAACATAGAGACAGGCGTAGTTGCGCTGGAAGTCGGAGTAAAGCCTATCTGGGAGCATGACGATGCGTATGTTTGTCCTAACTCAGGCATAGGGATGAGCCCAAAGCCTAAACAACAATATGTAGAAAGAATGAAGGTAAAGAAATGGCTGAAATACATAGACGGATCATGAGAAACTGGAAAGCAACCACTTGGGAACCTTATGGTTCACGTAACGATGATCTGGTTATGTTGTACAGTTTACATGACGAAGACGGAGGGATCATAGTGATTGACTCCTTGCTTAATTTAGATATCAGAGGAAAAGAGAATGACTAAAGAAAACAAAACAGCGCAGGAATTGACTTTGGATATGGTGCAAGAAACTATTTCATATCTATCGCGTACCGTTAAAGAAGGTAATGGCGATAACAAGTGGGTAAATGATATGGCTAACAAATTAAAGCTATATAAAATTGTTGAACAAGCCCTAACCCCGCCAAGCGATGATGCGGTTAGTGAGGCTTTAAAGACTTTCTCGTGCGTGAAGGATTGGGGGTTGGCAGAAGGTGATGGAAGCCGTTATCACAGCCATATCATAAGAGATATATATAACCGCATTGATAATGCCTCTAAAGCCCTATCAGAATACAAGAAGTTGGGGGAGTGATGGTTAATGCTGTTTTACACCATTTGCGGAAATTGCGGAAGTACTGATTTAATTTATAACCGAGATGAGGATTAGAGAATGAAAAAACCAAATTATAAACAGACGCTAACTATAACGTTAGAAAGCGAAGACGGTACTGAAAGTGTGTCAATATCCAGAAATGATGGAATCCATCACGAAGATTACTTTTGGCACTGGTTCAGAGAGTCTTGGGGCAGTTTAGGCTTAAGTTTTATTAAGGGAGGATTAGAGGATGAAATTTGATGACCCTAAACCAAGCCTTAATCCACCATTTTCTAGTGTTTGGCTTTGTTCAAATGTACTGCCAAAAGATAATGTTTTTGAAAGGGTAGTAAAAAAATGAACTTAAAAGAGATAGAAAAGAAAGTATGGGACAGGTATTGGAAGAACGCAAAGTCTTCTAAATCTATGAGCTCCCGTCTTGGTGGTGTTATAGACTTCTTCGGAACTCGCACGAATATCAAAGACATCCAACAGACAGACCTAGATGATCTTATAGATCACTGCTTGTCTATCGGGAACACCCCAGCGACAATAAATAGAAAGCTAAGTGTATTCTCTAAGATGCAACAGTTTGCTTATGATCGGGGTTATACGGATAAGCTATTGAAGCTAGAGTATCAGAAGGAAGCACCAGGTAGGATTAGATTCCTAAGTAAGGTTGAGGAGCAGGCTATGTTAGCTTTCAGCCCTGTAGCTATTAGAGATTTTCTTGTAGTGATGATTGATACAGGATTGAGACCTTCTGAGATTCGGGGTTTAAGGGAGTTGGATGTAGAAGATAGGTGGGTTTTGGTATCGGATACTAAGAACGGAACCACAAGGAGAATACCCCTAACTAATCGAGCCAACTCTATTTTAGCTAATCACGTCAGGTTTGAGTGTCTTTGTTCTATCACACCAGCTTTATTAAATTACACTTGGAATGTCTGTAAGCAGACGCTAAAAATAGATGACCCTGAGTTTGTCCCTTATGCCTGTAGACATACCTTTGCGTCCCGCCTGATACAGAAAGGAGTAGAGATCACAACCATTATGAAGCTAATGGGACACAAGAATATTCAGATGACTATGAGATACGCCCACCTTGCCCCTGCTAATCTGCAGGAAGCCATTAACTTATTGGAGGAATAGAATGAAATTTGATACAAACATTAAAATACCTAGTTATACACGTTACAAATATGACGTTAAGTCTATGAAAGTAGGTGATAGCTTGTTTTTAGGAGGTATGACTTTAGAGCAGCAGAAGACCGTACATAATACTTTTAGGAAGTATGGTTCACGATTAGGGCTAAAGTTTTCAGTTCGTTATACAGGTACGAGTAAGATGCGCTTATGGCGTATAAATTAACAACGCTAGGTACCACTTTACAGGGATATTAAAAGAATGACTAAAGATATATTTGACAGACAGATTGACTTAGAAGAAGAAATGCGTGGAATGGGTGTGGCCCGTTTCCGTGAGGAAGTCCAAGCGGCTAAGGATAATGGCCTAGAGAGTACCACTAGTGGAACTCTACGGATAATGCGTGAAGCTTTTGAACCTCTCGTTAAAGGTTTAGATGCTTATAAGGTTGCCCAAGCTAAATCTGCGGGTAGACACCATGCGGCGCATAAGTTTATTAAAGATATGCCTTCCGATGTTGTGGCCTTCCTTAGTTTAAAAGTATTATTGGATAAAATGTCTGACCGTAGAACCTTCCCACAGGTCACGCTGGCTATTGGGTCTCAAATAGAAAATGAGAAAAACTATTTAAAATTCAAAGAGGAATCCCCTAACCATTACAAGAAGGTTAAGAGAGACGTATTAAAACGCTCTAATAACGAAAGACATGTACGGACCGTGTTAAGACACTCCGCCCAAAAAGATGACATTGCTTTAATTAAGTTCACTATACAGGAGAAGCACACCATTGGGGCCTTGATGTTATCTTTAATCATTGAGCACACGGGCCTAGTGGAGATGTTTAAGCCTCTAGGCATGAATGGATCCAAGAGGAAATCTATTCTGGTACAGCCTACAGCTAAAACTACTGAATGGTTAAAGTCTTACAATGCAGCTTGTGAATTACTGCAGCCTGTTATAATGCCTATGCTAGTCCCTCCTAAAGATTGGACGAGCTCACACAATGGTGGGTTCTGGTCTCCCTTTATACACGGCTCTTTAGTACGTAGAACAAACTTTAATTATCTAGAAGATCTTAATGGTGTGGACATGTGGGAAGTATTCCAGTCTATAAACCACCTACAAAAAACTAAATGGAAAGTGAATAAAGAGATATACGAATTAATGACACAGGCCGCAGATAATGATTTCTCAATCGGGGGATTACCAACAGGAGAAGAAGCTGTTTTGCCACCTACACCATTAGACATTGCAACAAATGAAGCAGCACGTTTTCAATGGAGAAAGCAAGCCGCCATTACATACACAGAAAACATTAGACAGAGATCAAAATTCTTATCGCTACGTAAGAAGCTACAGGTTGCCAAGAAGTTTGTGGATGAAGAATGCTTGTACTTTGTTTATAGTTTAGACTTCAGGGGCCGTGTGTATCCAGCGCAAGTATATTTAACACCTCAGGGCGATGATAGCACGAAAGCTCTCTTAACATTCGCAGAGGGTAAACCAGTAGACGATGAGAGTGGTGCATGGCTTGCCTTACATGGTTCTAACCTATTTGGATTTGATAAAGTTACCTTACAGGCTCGTGTTGAGTGGACCCAGGAACACCAGGATAAGATAATTGCCTGTGCTAAGGCTCCCTTTGATAACAAGTGGTGGACAGAGGCAGATAAGCCTTGGCAGTTCCTCGCCTTCTGTTTAGAATGGAGAGACTTTATAGAAGACCCTGAGAATTTTATTAGTCATCTACCTGTGGCTTTAGATGGCTCTTGTAATGGTCTACAGAATTTCTCTGCTATGCTGAGGGATCCTATTGGGGGCAAAGCCACTAACCTGGTGCCGTTAGATGAACCCGCAGATATCTACCGTGAAGTAGCCGATGTCCTAATAAGAAAGCTGGATGAGTCTAAGGATCCTTTAGCTTTACCTTGGAAGGGCTTTATTTCTCGTAAGTTAGTTAAGCGTCCTACTATGACGATGCCTTACGGGGCCACCCTAACAGGCTTCACGCAACAGCTTATGACTGAGCTACAATCTTGGAAAGATGATGGGCTTGAAACGCCCCTTTTTGCTGAGGATGGGTTCAGAGAGTGTATTTTCTTAGGTCAAATGATTAAAGAGAGTTTGGGTGAAATTGTTGTTTCTGCTGCTGAGGCCATGGAATGGTTACAGAAAGTTGCTAAGATAGCTGCAGCCGAGAACTTACCAGTTCACTGGACAACACCTGTGGGGTTTCCTGTACTACAAGAGTATAAACAAGCCTGTACTTCCCGTGTCCGCACAGAGATTGCAGGTACCTTTTATTCAACCAAGTTAAAGACGAACAATAGCGATAAGATTAATAAGAAACGTATGTCTGCAGCTATTAGCCCTAATTTTGTGCACTCATGTGATGCGGCACACTTGATAAGAACAGTAAATCTAGCAGAATCTAATGAGGTCCTAGACCTAGCTATGGTTCATGATAGTTTTGGGACCCACGCAGCAGATACTTCTAAGCTTGCTCTCTTATTAAGACATGCTTTTGTGCAGATCCATAGAGATACTGATGTGTTGCATAATTTCTATGAAGAAATTAAAACTCAGGTTAGTGACCCTGATAGTATCCCTAAGCCGCCTAAAAAGGGCACACTAGATATTGAGGAAGTTTTACAGTCTGACTTCTTCTTTGCTTAAACTACGTAAATAGGCTTAATCGACATTATAAGATGTTGGAGGACGAAATAATGGGCAACCCTACATATAAAAAACTACCTAGAGCTACTTTTTTTGAGAACCTTGTACTATGTTAGAGAAGGTGTATTATACAACAAAGTAACTAGGCATGGGGTCTCTAAAGGTTCTCCTGCAGGTACCTTAACGAAAAACATAGGAGGAAGTGCATGGGAATAGGAAGATTTAATATACTAATAGCACCCAACGCCACTAGAGTACAGAAGGTTTGTTTCATCATTATTGATGCAATCCAACACCTTAGAAAAGAGGACCATGTGGTTTCTTTAGCTGTCCTTTGGCTGATGATGTGTGAGCGCTTTGATATTAAGCCACACGAGGTTCTGACGGTAGCAGACAACATAATGAAAGAGACCATAGATCAAGGTCATAGACAACAACTAAAAGCACTTAAGGAATACATGAAAAATGAGCTCAAGTAACGAAACGATTATTAATGATACCGTAGATATGTTGGAGACAACAGGTATCGTTCCCGTAGACAGAATTATGACCTTGACAGATTTAGGGATTAACTATAGTATGTTGGAACAGAAGCATTCAATTTTAAACTAAGAGGAAAAACTAATATGACTGACAAGAAAGAACAAATTGTTACACCAAAGGGTATTGTAGGCCCTTACCCAGCTATCGACAAGGTAGACTATGGTACTGACCAATACCCAGACGCTGATGGCTCATATAAATGTGAGATCCGTTTGAACAAGAACGATCCAAAAGTTAAAGACCTACTAAAGCGTTTTGACGATATGGTTCCTGCTATCGAAAAAGAAGCTGAAGCGTTCAAGAAGAAACAACTCAAAGCGGGCAAGAAAGTGGACATTACTATTAATCCTCTTTACCGTGTTGTGTTCGATGAAGAAGGCGAAGAGACTGAATTGGTAGCACTAAAAGCCAAAACGAAGGCTTCAGGTATCAATAAGAAAACCAACGAACAGTGGGAACGCAAGCTTCGCGTTGAAGATAGTAAGGGGACACCTATTAAGAAGGCTCTTGGTATCAGCACAGGATCAACGATCCGTATGGCATTCACTTTAGGCGATATCTATGTCAATCCTAAGGCTGGAGCAGGTCGTGCGTTTTACTTAGACGCAATCCGACTACTAGAGTTAGTACAATACGGAGCAGAGTCTGCATTTGATGACGAAGACGAGGGTGGTTACGAGTATGATGACTCTGACGCACAAGAAGAAACCCAAACGACAACGACAAGTTCATTTGATGAAGAGGAAGATAATGATGACGAACCTGACTTTGCATCCTAAGGATGTAGTAGGTAAGATCAAAGATATGTTAGGGGCTCCCACTTTGGGGGCCTCTTTCTTATTCAACCCTGTGCCAGCTTCAAGACCTAAGTTTGCGGTAAGAGGGAAGTTTGTGTCAGTTTACTACGGTAAGAAGTACACAGCATGGCGTAAGGAAGCCGTGGCTAAGATTAAGGAACAGAACGAAGCTCTTGATTTATACCTAACAGTGGTAGTAGAACAGATTGTACTGAAGGCTAAGACCTCAAAGAAGGAGTACCCTAGAGGGGACGCTGATAACTTTGTAAAGGCACCTTTGGATATTTTAACAGATAAAAACTTTTGGACAGACGATGACATCATTATTAATTTAGTGTCGTCTAAGCGTTTCGCAGAGCCAGGAGAACAAGAGAGAACAGAGGTGTATATCTATGCTCATGAAGCAACGTGAAGAAACTAAGTACATTGTAGTGATGTCAACGGGAACTTATCCCGAAGAGAACATCACGTCAGGACAGGCATATATGAAAGATATAAAGAATGGATTCCTGGGGCCCTGCTTTCACTATTTTATAGAACCTGATGGTAATGTAGAGTGTGGGAGGGAACTAGAGGAATTCGCAGCGGGACTAAAGAGACACAACAAACATTCGGTAATCATTAAGTGGTCTGGGGGTAAAGATAAGAGACTTAAGAGGTTAGCCGATAATATGACGGCTGCACAAGAAGCTGTGTTGCCCGAAATCGTTGATGAGCTAAGGGATATGTTCCCCGATGCTGAGGTTATTTCCTATGACAGATTAATTAAATTAAATAAAGCTTGCAATTAAAAAGAGAGGGTTATATAATGAGTATTAGAGATGAGATTTACAGGCACCTAAAAGAGTTAGGTACAATATCTAGACTAGAAGCCCTTGGCTTATATAATTGTTATGATATCTCTACTGTTATTAGAGACTTGAAGCGAGGTATTAAGAACCGCCCAGGGTTGAAGATTAAGACTGAAATGAAACAAGATAGAAATGGAAAGACTTATGCAAGATACAGCCTCTGAAGAAAATGGTATAGTAGTGGAAAGCAGACTTCCGTGTGATGAGTGTGGTTCATCGGACGCGAAGGTTCTCTATGAAGCAGGAGATGGTTTCTGCTTCTCTTGCAACCACTTCTATCCACCAGAGGGAGAGACTGCAAAGGTCTCTACACGTCCGAAGGGAAAGCAATCCAACCTGCTTACAGGAGAACATAAGGCTGTCAGGGGGCTGACCTTAGCTACTGTTAAGAAATGGGGTGTCCAGGTCGTGAAGACTAAGGATAGTGGTTATGGGTTAGCTTTCCCTTACTATGATAAGGACGGCCATAAAGTAGCACAAAAAATAAGAACTACAGATAAAGACTTTATGTTTCTAGGGGAAACTAAGAAACCTCGTTTGTTTGGTCAACAGTTGTGGTCTAAAGGTAAGAAGATCGTTATCACTGAAGGCGAAATAGATGCAATGTCTGTGGCCCAGCTACAAGGGAATAAATGGCCTGTCGTTTCCGTTCCAACTGGAGCTAAAGGAGCCGTTCGCGCTATAGGAAGTCAACTGGCATGGCTGGAAGAGAACTTTGAAGACATTGTTCTTATGTTCGATATGGATGAACCTGGTCAAGAAGCAGCCCGTGAGGTTGCCCTAATGTTTACACCAGGTAAATGTAAGATCGCTAAGTTACCTTTGAAGGATGCTAATGAGTGTTTAAACAACGGTGAGAGTGCTGCCGTTATAGATCAAGTATGGAATGCTAAAGAATATAGACCTGATGGTATTGTTTCTGTGGCTGACGTACTCCCAAGAGTCGGAGAGAAACCTGAGTGGGGTATTGAGCTTCCTTGGAATAGACTTTATGAGTTAACCTATGGACTCCTAATGTGTCAGGTGTGGGTTTGGCTGGCTGGTTCTGGTATGGGTAAGACAGAGTTCTTTAAGGCTATCATAGGTCACATATTAAAAACTACAGATCACAAGGTGGGAGCAATCCTCCTAGAGGAAGAAGCACATGAGACCGTTGTTGACATTGCTGGTAAAATGGCGGGGAAATGTTTTAACTCACCTAAGATTGAATACGATGAAGAGGAAAAAGAACAAGCCTTGGCAGACCTCGCTAATAGTGAACAGTTGTATCTTTATGATCATTTTGGTCACGATGATTACTCTGCTGTGGAAGCTACTGTACGACACATGGTTGCGGGGCTTGGTTGTAAGATTATATTCTTGGACCACCTTACAGTATTCACGGACGGTGCAGGTTTTGAAGCGAACGCTATCGGGGAACAAATAATGAAGAACCTTTCTTCTATGACCCGTGAGCTTAACTTTAACCTACAAGTTATTTCACACACTAGAAAATCAGACAGTAAGTCTACCCCTGCTGAAGAGGGTGGACGTGTTAAGATTGATGACGCTAAAGGATCTGGTGCTATCAAACAGTGGTCTAATGTGATCATAGGGTTGGAGAGAGACCAACAGGCTGAGGATGTAGAGGAAGCTAGGACTACAACCGTAAGAGTTTTAAAGTCCCGTAAGTCAGGGCAGAATGTAGGGCAAACTTTAGATGTTTTATATCACCCAGATACAGGAACTTTAGAGCAAGTAGAACTAGAACGAAACCCATTTGATGACGAAGGAGAAGAGTAATGATGCACCCTGACGAGTTCCGTAGGAGGTATTCACAAGGCGGAAGGTTTGATATGATCTCGTCCAGAGTTCCTTGTGTAGGCTCAGATGAAATAGAGATAAGGGATAATAAAACAGGACGCAGCTTAATAAATAGAATCAGTTGGGCGGAAGACGTACACCATACGGTTTCACACATGATAGAGAGATTATTAGAGAAAAGCGGCAGCCCCACAAACTATTACCCCGAACCTTCTTATATGTCTGCAGAGAGGCATGTTGGTGAAATACCTGCAAGATTAGAAAAGCCCTTGACAAAGAAAAAGAGTACCAATAAACTACTATTATTAACTTAACCGATCTGAGGAGATTAAATGGAACTACAACCTTTCAAGAAAATTATTTCAATGAGCAAAGAAAAGCTGGATGAATCTATGGCACCTCTTCGTGCTAAGATGATGAATGCTAAAGCCGATTTGAAAAAAGCAGAACTAGAAGCTGAGATCTTAGGTCTCGAAGGTAAAATCACTGAGATGTGTGTTGACAAGAACATGGATCTAGATGATCTAGTAGATGCACTGGATGAAGTAGCCTTAAAGGAAAGACGTTTGGAGCAATTCGATGTTGTTCTAGGACAGCTATTCCCTTCTAAATAATAATAATACCTAAGGAGTCACAGATGAAAAAGCCTAAACTATACGTTGGAAAAGAGATTGTTGGAAAGACTATTATATCTAAAAAGATTGATGGCGTTCGAGCAGAGCTTTGCCCCTTCAATAAAACAGCAACAAGTTTTAACGGAAAGCCTTTGTATGGGTTAGACGATGTTCTTAATAACATTACTGAGGTGATGGACGTTGAGATATTCTGTGGATCCTTTAAGAAGACTGTGGAGATCGTTAGGTGTTCTAAGAATCTTCCACGCCAGGTTGAAATGGATGAGATATTTAGTATCCAACCGTTAGACCCAAGACTTCTTCTTGCTGAAGTAGATAGTCCCTCTCCTGAGTTGATTGAGGATTACCTTCAAGTTGTGTTAAATGGTGGACACGAAGGTTTAGTCTTGACAACACCAGAGAAATGGCTTAAGGTTAAATCTAGTGAGACGCATGATGTTGTTATCACTGAGTTGATTGAAGGTACAGGACAATTTGAAGGTTGCTTAGGAGCCTTTATGACTTCCAAAGGTAAGGTTGGTACTGGGTTTACTCACACTGACAGAAAAGATTACTTCCGCCCTGAGTTGGTAGGTACTGTAATAGAAGTAGAATGTATGGAGTTGACAGAAGCGGGTAAGTTTAGGCACCCTCGTTTCATTAGACTTCGTTTTGACAAAGACGCTAAACATTGTAAAGGATAAAGCATGACTAGAATTAAATCATTTATTTTTAATATCTTTTATAAGTCTCATAGGTCTGAGATAAAAAGACTAAAAGAAATTATAAAAAGGCATGAAGAACAGGTACCTTACGACCCACGATATATTGAAAATCATCTTAACGTATTGGTGAATGAGATAACTGGAGGGCGTGAGTTTAAGTTTGCAGTTGCTCATACAGGTCTTAGTATTACAGAGGACGCGGAGCCTTGGCCCCCTTCCCATGTAATATGTCGCCTAGATACTCATATTGGCTTGTGTAACATGATGCCTGAAGTTCAGCCTGATTTAGATAACGCGAGGAAAGAGCTGGTTATTTCTTTAGCAAGAGGCTTGGGTGACGCGGTTAGGGATAAATTTTTACAACAAGTAGGTTGGAGATAAGGATGAAACATAAACCAATTAATAAATATAAGTTCTACGCTTTTAAAGAATCTGTTTACTATTGGTGCTACTCTAAAGAACGCACTCCCGAGAAAGCTTTAGATAAAATTAAGAGTGCTTTCAAAAGGAACAACATGAACCCAGACGGATTTGAGTTCATTAATATAAAGTAGGAGAATAGGATGAAAGAATTAGTTTTTGACTTAGAAACAGACGGGCTCTACGATGAGGTCACAAAAATCCATTGTCTGGTCGCGCATGACATCAACACAGGGGAAACTCATAGCTTCGATCCAGCTAATATCGCAGAAGGTGTCAGGCTTTTAGAGCAAGCGGACCACCTCATTGGACACAACGCTATTAATTATGATATCCCAGTGCTACATAAGCTGTACCCGAACAAAAACTTCTGCTGTAAAGTTACAGATACACTAATTCTTTCCCGTGTTATCTACACAGACATTTATACTGAGGACCTAAAGATGGGCTCCAAGATGCCTAAAGGTATGCGAGGAAGACACTCGTTGAAGTCTTGGGGTTATCGTTTGAATTTCTTCAAGGGAGACTTCGGGGAGACTTCGGATTGGTCTGAGTATTCAGAAGAGATGTTAGAGTATTGTGTTCAGGATGTTATGCTTACGGTAAAACTACTGGCTCATTTTGATGGTAAAAAATATTCTCAGCCCTGTATAGATCTAGAACATAAATTTGCTACCATCATTGACCGTCAGGTTAAGAACGGAATTGGGTTCAACGAGAACGAAGCAGCTAAGTTATACGCAGACCTCGTAGCTAAACGACACAAGATCACTGAGGATATGGCAGGTACGTTTGAGGGTTGGACAACCAACACGAAGACTCCTCAGTGTTACGTCTCAGGAAGACACCAAGCCCCTAATAAAACAAAACTAACAAAGCTAATCAAGGATACTTATCCTACGGGAAATCTCCGTAAGAAACACTTAGATGACATAGAGCCTGGTCCTTTAAAAACCAAACACACGCCTTTCAATCCAGGGAGCCGAGCACATATTGCTAGGGTCTTCACTGAGAAGTACCAATGGAAACCAAAAGAATACACGCCTAAAGGAGGGCCTAAAATTGATGAGACGATTCTTTCAAAACTTAAATACCCTGAGGCTAAACTGCTTTCCACTTACTTCTTACTTGATAAGCGGATTGGTGCGGTTGCTGAAGGTAATCAAGCCTGGCTTAAGCTGGTTAAAAATGGGCGCATTCACGGTTCTGTTAATACCAATGGTGCTGTTACAGGACGTTGCACACACTCTCACCCAAACGTGGCGCAGGTTCCTAGCGTTCGTGCTCCGTATGGACAAGATTGCCGTGAACTCTTCGGACCTAGACAGGGATGGAAGTTTGTAGGGGCAGACGCTTCTGGACTAGAGTTAAGATGTCTAGCGCATCGTATGGCTTTCTGGGACAAAGGAGCTTACGCAAAGGTTGTTGTAGATGGGGACATCCACACAGAGAACCAGAATGCAGCAGGACTTCCTAACAGGGATATGGCCAAGACCTTTATCTACGCTTTCTTGTATGGAGCTGGTGATGGTAAGCTTGGTAGTATTGTGAATGGCTCCTTTAAAGTAGGTAAGACACTTCGCGCTCGTTTCCTTCTTAAGATCCCAGCGTTGGCTAAGTTAATCAACAGTGTCAAAAAGGCATCCAAGAAAGGATCCATTAGAGGTCTAGATGGTCGTGTGTTGAGCGTCCGTTATGAACACGCAGCCTTAAATACATTACTACAAAGTGATGGTGCTATCATTATGAAGCAGTCCCTGATTAATGCTGATGAGGCTATTCAGAAAGCGGGTTATGTACCTAGTGTAGATTATGAATACTGTGCTAACGTACACGATGAGATCCAGATGGAATGTAAACCAGAACTCGCGGATATCATGGGAGGCTTCTTGGTCGAAGGGATGCGTAAGACAACCCAGGACTTTGATTTACAATGTCCTATTGATGGAGAGTATAAGGTTGGTGACACATGGGCCGAAACACATTAAGGAGAAACTAATGAAAGATTTTAATAATAAAGATATAACAGTTGGGGCTTCTGCTCTTGTTTGTGAGGGACATGGACGTAACGCAGGGGCTTCTTTTTCTAAAGCAAAGGTGGTATCCTTAACCGCACGTATGGTGCGCCTAAAGCCTCTTTCGTATAGCGAGGACAACCCTTACTCATACTTGAAATCTCCAGAAAAGGTATTCATTACGGAGGATTTAGTATGACTGATTTGTTAAAGAATAGAAAGCTAGGTGTAAACGGAGTGCAAGCCTGTCCCTTAGATCTAGCTTGTGCTGAGTGTGAAGAACCGATGATTGGTATAATGAAGTACAACACCCAACCAAAACACCCTGACGCTAAGAACTCTGTGGCACGTCTAATGTGTGACCTTTGTATCACTAAGCTGGGTAAGGAGATCTTTTGACAAAACAAATGATAAGTAGTATGGTGAGTACTGCAAAGAGGAGAGCTAAGAAACATAGAGTTCCCTTCAGTATCACCACAGAAGACATAGAGATACCTGAGTTCTGCCCCGCTCTCAAGGTTAGAATAGGTAAGTCTAAGGGGGTTTCAGGCCCCTTTAGCCCTACTCTAGATCGTATAGTTCCTGAGATGGGTTACGTCCGAGGAAACATTCTCGTTATATCCTCAAGAGCTAATCAGATTAAAACAGACGCTTCGTGGTCTGAGATTCAAGCACTGGCAGACTTCTATAAAGAATATATTATAAACAACTTTGGAGAGCAGAGATGAGATTATTAATTGATGCGGATATCGTAGTGTACAGAACCGCCTGTGCTGTGGAGACTAAGACAGATTGGGGTGACGGGGATGTCACTTATGATGCTGATTACCAACACGGGGTAAGAACCCTAGAGAGTTTGATTGGACGCATAGGGGCTAAGTTTGATTTCCCTGATATGTTATTTTGTTTCTCAGACAAGAATAACTTTCGTAAAACAGTATACCCAGATTATAAATCAAACAGAGAGGGAATACATAGACCCATACTTCTTAAGAAACTTAGGGAGTTCGTAGAGGATAAGTATTCATGCAGGTCAGATAAGTTTCTAGAAGCAGATGATTTATTAGGTATCTTAGCAACGGACCCTGCTGAAGAGGAATCAATTATTGTTACTATTGATAAGGACCTCTATCAGATACCTGTGGATGTCTATAACTTCGTAGACAACACAACCTCTAAAGCTTCAGAACGAGATGGACAGCATTTACATTTCATGCAAACTTTGACTGGAGATACGGTAGACGGTTACAAGGGATGTCCTGGTGTAGGTCCAAAGGCCGCCGTAGATATTCTAAACAACCCTACTCTATGTGAGTCTTATGAACATGAATTTAAACGTGGACCTAGGAAGGGTGAAGTGGAAACTAGATGGCAACAGGGTGAACCTTGTACGGTATGGGAAGCTATTGTCTCTCGTTTTGAGAAGGCAGGGTTGACTGAGAAGGAAGCTCTAGTACAAGCCAGGATTGCAAAGATACTACAATATGAAGATTATCCAAATAACAAAATTAAATTATGGGAGCCCACAGAAAATGGTAGCTAAAGGAGCAAAGTTTGACGGAGGGAAGCCAGATCTAGATTTAGTCCTAGGGGGCTTCGCTGACGCATTATTAGAAGTAGGAGCAGTAGGCACCTTTGGTGCCAATAAGTACACAAGGGATGGATGGAAAGAAGTACCACACGGTATAGATAGATACACCAGTGCTATGCTTCGTCATTATATGGCTGAAAAAATGGGGGAAAAATTTGATCCTGAAAGTCAACAACTACATGCAGCCCACTTAGCGTGGAACGCCCTGGCTAGGTTAAGCTTTGTGCTTAAACAGTCTGAAGAGGTAGATGACAAGCAAATGTCATTTAACTTCTAAGTAATTGAAACTAAAAGAACTTAACCTTAATTAACATTAGTAGGAGTATATTCCCATGTCAGAAGACTTCAGATTAACTACACAGTCCGCATTAGCTATCACAGGGTTACACGAGGAACTCAAATTGAGGTTCCCTAACACTCTCCCCACAAAGGAGATTAGTAAAGATGACCTAAGATTTCTACAAGGACAACAAAAAATTATTTCCTACATCGGGTATCTTCTCGAAGTAGATGAGGAGGAATAAAATGACAGTATCAGTTAGACCAATAAGAGCAGAAGACGAAGATGCTTTTGTAGAACTTGCTAGACAGAATGTATTAGAAACAATCTCACACCTTTCTTATGAAGAGGACGTTGTGAGATTTTATTTTAAGTACACTTTACAACAAGATTCTATTCACATCTTTGTATCCCAGAATGGCGAAGGAGACCTTACAGGTTTCATGGTAGCCAATCTAGAACCTTACTTATTCCGTAGAGGTTTCATGTCCAGCCAAGAGGTTGTGTATGTACTTCCTGAATATAGGAACACTAGAGCTGGGGTTATGTTGCTACAAAATTATGAAACGTGGGCGAGAGCTCGTGACGTTGATGAGTCTTTCGTGGGAATTGCAAATGGCATAGAAGCCGAACGCAAGCTTAAATTCTTTGAGCGCAAAGGATACGAGCGAGTGGGGTATTTCCTAAGAAAGATTAAATCAAATGAAAAAACTACAACCAGTAAACTATAAAGGTGGCGGTAAATCTCCCAAGATTCCTACACCAGCCCCAGTCGCCAAGATTGAGGAAAAAGAACCAGACGTTCTAGTCACAGGTTCTAAAAAGAAACGCCTAGAAAAGAAAGCTCCTTCTAAAGGACTTAACAGATTCCTTATCACACCAGGTGGTACTTCAGGATCAGGCGCGAACGTACCCGAATAAACCAAAAGGTTAACACATGAATATCCAAACGATTGCTGGGTCCTACAAGGGCCTGGAAAGAGTGCGTGATCAATTCTTAGACCGAGGCCGAATGTGTGCCGAGTTAACAATCCCTTTCCTATTACCTAAAGAAGGCCACATGGACTCAAGTAGTCTATATACACCCTTCCAAGGTTTTGGTGCGAGAGCTGTTAACAACTTAGCGTCTAAGCTTTTGCTTGCCCTGTTTCCTACTAATGGTCCATTCTTCCGTTACACTGCTATTGAAGCTGATGTACAAGAGATGGAAAAGACTGACAAAGAGTTCCGTACTAAGATCGAAAGTGGTCTTAAGGATCGTGAGAAAGTCGCAATGGCTGAGTTAGAGAGTACACCATTTCGTGCTCCATTTTTCCTAGCACTCAAACTGTTAATCACTTCGGGTAATGCTCTCATCTACTTAGGTGAAGACAATAACATCCGTGTGTATCGTTTGGATTCCTATACGGTACGCAGAGATAGCTCAGGGAATGTCCTTGAGATTATCACTAAAGAAATGGCTAGTCCTTTAACCCTTGATGAAGAGGTTGTTAAAGAAGCTAAAATTAATATGACACCGAATGAAGATGGAACTCCTATTGAGGAAGTGGCTATCTACACTCGTATCAAGAGAACCGCAAAGAACTGGACAGTTCGTCAGGAAATCAATGAAGTAAACATTAAGTCTGCTCAAGGGTCTTATCCATTAGATGATAACCCTTGGTTGCCTTTACGTTTCTCTAGAATTGATGGAGAAGATTATGGTCGTGGTTTAGTTGAAGAATACTTTGGAGACTTTGTGTCGCTTGAAGGACTGCGTAGAGACCTTACAGAGGGTTCTGCTGCTATGTCTAAAGTTGTATTCTTAGTTAAAAAGAATGGACAGACACGTATTAAAGATGTGTCGAGTGCTGAGAACGGTGACGTTAAACCTGGGGACGCTGATGATATCTCAGTTATCCAAGCGGAGAAACGAGCTGACTTCAGTGTTGTCCGTGAGACATACAGAGACGTTGAGACTGAGTTGGCTAAAGCCTTCTTACTTAATAGTTCTGTACAGCGTAATGCTGAGAGAGTAACTGCTGAAGAAATTAGATTCCTTGCGAGAGAATTAGAAGATACCCTTGGTGGTGTTTATACAATTCAATCACAAGAATTTCAACTACCCTTTATTAGTATCTTTACTAAGAGACTAGAGAAATCTAAGAAGCTACAAAAGCTTCCTAAGGGTTCCGTGTCTCCTACAATTATTACAGGTCTATCTGCTTTAGGTAGAACGGATGATTTAGATAAGATGCTACAGTATGCACAAATTGCTGTTCAAGCTGCACAACTCCCGCCTGAGATTAATAAAACTACATTCCTTGAGAGAGCTGGTACAGCCCTATTCATTGATATGGATGGTCTAATGAAAACCCCAGATGAGTTAGCTGCAGATCAACAACAAGCACAACAACAACAACTCCTAGCCGATGCTGGTCCAGGGGTTATCCAAGAAGCTATTAAAGGAGCACAAGCTAATGACGGAGCGCAAACCGAAGAATAAGAAAACAGTAAAACCAGAAGACATTAAACCTGTCGAAAAGAAACTTAAAGATGGACCACTTGCGTCTGATGAAGCGGGTCGTAAACCTAAAACAGAAGAGCCTGTTGTAGTGTTAAAGCCTGAAGAGAAAGTTGCTGACGAAACTGCTGAAGCTAAGATGTTCAAAGAAGTACAAGAGAACGCTAAGGCTCGTGGTAAGAAAGCTGAGATGGACCCTATCACTGGGACGATCATTATCCGTTAATATTAAAGAGGAGATATAAATATGACCGAAGTAAATCAAACACCTGCTGAAGCTACAAACGAACACACAGCCCCCCAGAATATTGTGGATGGCGAAGGTAATCCTGTAGCTAAAGAAGAAGGTGCACCTGAGGGCGGACAGACTGTTGAATCATTACAGAAAGCACTTGCAGATACTAAAGCTGAATTGACTAAGTATCAACAAGGCGAAGCTGAAGAGAAGCCTAAGGAAGAAGAAAAGCCTGAAGCTAAGATTGAAGAAGCTAATGATGACGAGCCTGTAGATAAAGTTAAAGAAGAAGCTATCAAAGCTGGCGTTGACTTTCCTGCCCTCTCAACAGAATATGAAACAACTGGTGGTCTCTCAGAGAAAACCTATGCTGACTTGGAAACTAAAGGTTTCCCTAAGCAAGTTGTTGACGACTACATTGCAGGTCAAGTTGCTCGTAACGATGCACAGACGGTTGCTCTAGGAGCTATCGTAGGTGGTCAAGAAAACATCCCTTCCGTTATGGAGTGGGCTGGAGAAAACTTATCTGCTGAAGAAATTACAGCTTACAATGAGGCCGCTAGTGGTACTCAAGCACAAGCTAAACTAGCTCTACAAGGTGTGTATGCACAATACGTAGAAGCTAATGGCTCTACACCAAACTTGGTGAAAGGTCAGAATGCTAACAATGCGTCTGCTGACGTATTCAAGTCTTCTCACGCTATGACTAAAGCAATGGAAGACACACGCTATTGGACAGATCCTGATTATCGTAATGACGTTACAGCAAAAGCTGAACGCTCTTATGCTGCGGGAACTATCTAAGTCTAACTACTAAATGTATATCATGAAGACAATACGACCCTGATACGTCAGGACTACCGTGATAGATACATGAGTTACTAAGTAAAGGACAAATAACCTAAACTTAAACTCAACTAAAGGAAAACTAAAATATGGCTACTACATATAACTTACCTGGTCAAGCTAATGGCGCAGGAGCTGACGATGCACTCTTCTTGAAGATGTACGGTGGCGAAACTATGGCATCCTACAATGCCGCAAACATCATGGAAAAATACCACTTGGTTCAATCTGAATCTTCTGGTAAGTCTTTCCAATTCCCTGTTATTGGACGTGCGAACGCTGTTTACTGGGATGGTGTTACTGAACTTGAAGGTGAGAACATTTCTAGTAATGAAGTTAACATTACTCTGGATGACTTGCTTTACCACGATGTTGTTATTCGTCAGATTGATGAACTTCGTGATCACGTTTCTAAACGTCAAGAGTTCACTCGTCAGCAAGGTGAAGCCCTAGCGAATATGTTTGATGCTAACGTACTTCGTACATTGGTATTGGCTGCGCGTACTGGTGCCACTATTACTGGTCAAGAAGGCGGAACTGAAATTGTTGATGCTGATGCTAAAACAAACGGTGCCTCTCTAGCTGCGAGTATCTTTACTGCTGCTCAAAACTTAGATGAGAAGTATGTACCACAAGGTGATCGTACAGCATTTGTACGCCCTGCACAGTACTACTTACTTGCACAAACAACTGATGTCATTAATCGTGACTGGGATGGTTCTGGTTCTTACAGCACTGGTCTAGTACACAAAGTTGCTGACATTGGTATTCAGAAGACTGTTAACCTACCTACTGCTGATGACAGTGGTCTTGCTGGAATCCCTGCGAAATACCGCGGCAACTTTAGTACAACTGCTGCTGTTATTGCCCGTCCTGGTGCTGCCCGTACCGTTAAACTTATGGGTATCTCTACTGAGATGGACTACAAGACAGAGAAGCAAGGTACTCACTTGGTTTCTAAGATGTACTTGGGTACTGGTGTAAACCGTCCTGAAGAAGCTGTTGAAATTAAAACAGCCTAAACTAATTTAGGTGTTCTCCTCCACCTAGATAAACATGGTCTCACCCTTCGGGGTGGGGCCTATCTTAAAATTGTTTAAAGGAAATATCATGTCATTAAATCCAACGACTAAACTAGAAGCTGTCAATATGTTACTTGAGGGTATCATGGAAGCGCCAGTGAACTCTGTTGATGGCAGTGGATTGCAGGAAGCTGACTTAGCGTCCGTAATGCTTGATCGTATTTCCCGCTCCATACAGAAGAAAGGTTGGCACTGGAACACATTAGTTAACTATGTGATTACTCCAGATACCGATGGAAACATTATACTGCCTAAGACAACCTTAAGTGTTGATACGATGGGCAAGTCGTGTCATTTAGATCTCGTGCAACGTGGGTCTAAATTGTATAACCGCGAAACTAACACTTTTAACATAGGCGTTCCAGTGACTGTAGAAATAGTCCTGAACTTACCATACGAGGAACTACCAGAAAACGCTAGGTGGTTTATAGCTGTCCAAGCGACTCGTAAGTTCCAACAGAAATTATTAGGATCTTCAGAGCTCTCTCAGTTTGACCAGAGTGATGAACAAGATGCCTACTTTGATATGATTGATGAAGAGTCTGATACGAGAGACCATAACATGCTCAGAGATTCGTTGTCAGTTAGACGTATATTAAATAGGACACACTTTTCAGGGAGCTAAATATGCCGCTTACACACGAAACAATACCCTCTTTTTTTAATGGTGTATCACAACAAGCCCCAAATCTTCGTAGGACATCCCAAGTTGAAACACAACTGAACTTGTTCTCCTCTATTGCTGATGGTATCCTCCCTAGAGCTCCTACAGTTCACCGTGGTAAGATCTCTGCGTCTCCTTTGGGTAACGTATATCACCACACGATTGATCGTACAGATACCGAACAGTTTAATGTTGTTATCTCAGGCGGGGCTATTGCTGTCTATGATATGGATGGTGTTGCTCAAACAGTTACTTATCCTGCTGGCGTTGGTTACTTAGCGTCCACAGATCCTAAGACAGACTTTGAAGCTATCACTATTAAAGACTTCACATTCATTTTGAATAAGACTGTTACTGTAACACAGAACACAATTACTGCTGGTACTATTGATGGGACAGCGCAACGATTCTCCAGCCTAAAGGATATCGCAGATGCAACCTCTGCTGCCGTGGGGACTGTTTACGAGATCCAAGGTGACGAGAACGATGCCTTTGACAGTTACTTTGTTATCAAGACTGCTAATGAGTCTGATAACGATGCTGATACTTGGGAAGAAACTGCAGACCCTACTGTTACCTCTGATGCTTATGACGCTTCTACAATGCCTCACCAGCTCGTGAGAACAGGTCCCACCTCTTTTGAACTACAGGTTGTCCCTTGGGTATCCCGTGTAGTCGGTAGTGACTTCTCTAATCCATTTAATTCATTCTTGGGTAACACAATTAATGATATGTTCCTATATCGTGATAGGTTTGCTTTCTTATCTTCTGACAATGTTATTCTATCCGAACAAGGTGCAGACAACTACTTTAACTTCTTTAGAACCACTGTAACCCAGTTACTCGAAAGCGATCCTATTGATGTCTCTGCGAATATCCGAGAGGTAACTAACCTCCTCTTTGCTGTTCCCTTTGATAACAAATTGATCTTGTTCTCAAAGAACCTTCAGTTTACTATGGGTGATGCAGACTTGCTTACACCTGACACTGTAGAGATTAAACCAACAACTAACTTTGCGACAAGCCCTAAGGCGCGTCCTGTGTTAGCTGGTAAGAATATTTACTTCCCTTTTGAGAGAACTAACTTCACTGGATATCGAGAGTATTTTGTGGACACTGATACGTCCCAGAATGATGCCTCTGATATTACTAAACACGTCCCAAGGTATGTCCCTAAGAATGTCTTTAAGGTTGTTGCTAGTTCAAACGAAGATTTCCTCTTGTCGTTATCTACAGACACACCAAATATTATTTACGTCTACCAGTGGTACTGGGGATCGTCTAGTAGTGGTGGTCTAAGTAAACTACAAAGTGCTTGGCACAAGTGGGACATGGGAGCTGACACTAAGATCCTTAATATGGACCTCATTGATAATGTTGTAAACTTAATCATTGAACGTGAAGGTGAAGTGTTTGCTGAAACATTAGACATGGCTACTCGTAACTATGATGGTGACTTACCTTATCAAGTTAGATTAGATCGAAGATTGGAACTTACTGGTGTCTTTGATGCTGGTACAGGGCGCACAACTTGGACCCTCCCTTTTGATACTGCAGACACTGTGGTTGTCGTGAGAGACGATGGGTTTACTACAAATAAAGGCTTGGCTGTCTTAGGTACTGAACAGAACACTGCGGACACCGTAGAGGTTCTAGGGGACCTATCAGAGTCCTCTTGTTTCATTGGTATCGAAGCTTACCGTGAGATGGAACTAAGCCCTCTATTCGTACGACAGAGCTCTGCTGGCGGTGGATCTATTGCCAGACTTGGTGGTGTCTTAAAGATTAGTAAGATGAAATTCTCTTATGCAGATACGTCCTACTTTGAAGTTGATGTCACACCTAAATCTCGTGATACACGAACTCGTAAGTTCAACGCTCCTATCGGTTCCGTACAGTCTACTATTGGACAGGCTATTCCTTCTACAGGTGTCTATTCAGTACCTATCTCATCTCAGGGTGATACTACAAAGATTAAAATTAAGAGTTCTTCTTATTTACCGTTCGCTATTACTGCTGCTGAATGGGAGGGCTTCTTTCACTCAGTCGTTAGATAAAGGACAATAAATGTTTAAAGCAGAACCAATTAACTTAACAGAAAAATACAGCACATATAAATCCTGGTGGAAAGACTGGGGCTGGGGTGGATTCCCTAAAGCCTTTCTTCCTGAGCAGGGTGTGAGAGTAACCTATAATGGTGAAGACGTGTGTGCTGTATTTATTTATATGACACAAACTCCTATCTTCTGGTTAGAGAACTATATCTCTGATAAACAGTTTGATAGGGACATCCGTGATAAAGCATTAAACTTTATGATTGATGAGGCTTGCAAACAAGCTAAAGAGTTGGGTGGATCCGTGGCTATGTCTGCGGTTAACAGTACCTCTCTTAAGAAAAGATTAGAAGAAAAAGAATTTAACAAAACAGACGAGAACCTGTGTGGGTTTGCTAGGGGGTTATAGATGGCTATTGCTACTTCCACCGTATTGATCGGACTTGCAGTTGCACAGGGTGTCTCAACAGCCGTGGGTGCCGCTAAAGCAGCTAGTGCTCAATCCAAAGCTAACGCAGCAAGCCAAGGTTTAATTGTTCGTAACCAAGCTTTACAAATTCAATCATTACAAAATCAAGAAGACGAAGATACTAAGAGAGCAACAGAAGCTCAGTTTGATCAACAACGACAGGAGAATGCGGCCGTTGCTAGGGCTCGTGTATCTGCTGGTGAATCTGGTGTCGCTGGGTTATCCGTGGATGCCCTATTGAATGACCTAAACTTCCAAGGTAATGAGAACTCGTTCGACATTGCAGAGAACTTAGACTTCAAACAACGTCAAAGACAATTAGAGGTTGACGGTATTGGTATCACAACCGAATCCCAAATCAACCAGTTACCTGCTGTGGAATCTCCTGATTACTTAGGGATTGCCTTAAACACAGGAGCGAATGCTTTCGGAGCTTATCAAAGCGGAAATATTAGTAGTGGTTCTACTTTCAATCCCGCTACGTCTGCCCCGCCTAAGAAACCAACAAGCTTTTAGAGGATTAAAATATGCCTAGACAAAATACACCTGACTTACAAAAAGTTAATCTGGCACCTGCTGCTAGACAAGTTAATACTTTTGTCCAAGGACGTAGAGCTGTTAAAGATAATAGTGCCAGCCGATTGGCTAGTGCCCTACAGGGTGGTTCACAGATCCTTGAGAATATTCAAGAACAAGGTCGTAAGGACAACCTGGAACAAGTAGAAGTTGATATTCAACGTGCCACTGATAATAAACTCGCTGGTGGAAACCTGTTCTCTGACACATACCGTGACAACATTGCTGATTATGAAGAAGTCAAAGGCACCTTAGGAACTCCTGAGGATGCCGCTAAGTATTTCTTAGAAAAGAACCAGCGTGAATTTGAAGATCCACATGAGGCTGCTGGCTACAATGCGAAGCTCAAAGAGAAGTTTTCTGACTTCAGAGCGACACACAATAAGTATCTAGTGACTGAGAAGATCAAGGGACGTAACATTGCCTTAACGAAGTCATTCTATAATGATGTGTTGGATGGTAAAACTGCCGAGGCTTTTACAAACATGAAGCAAGCTGCTGACAACTATGGTGCCAAGGCTACTCAAACTAATGGGTTGGTATTGGAATCTGTTAAAGCTATGTTAGCACAGGGACGTGTAGATAAGGCCGAGGAAGTATTAAACTTCCAACGTGGTCCAGCAAAGTCTCTGGTAGAAAACTCTGAGACTACTGAAGAAGCCACTAGATTAATGAAGCGTGTAGTGGATACCCGCGAGGCTATCAAAGCTGCGCGATTAGAAGATACCAAGGTTCAGAATAGAGTGTCTGATGCGGCTAAGATAGCTAATGAGAACACCTTCTTTGATGACGTTCTAGGTAATGAAGAATTAACCAATACTCAGAAGATTCTACAGCTAGAGAACGCAATGGGTTCTTTTGAAATCAATAAGGATTTCTATGTAGAGGTTAAAAGGAAACTCGTTGCTAATAATAAAGCAGGGAACAAAGTAGATAATGCTTTATACGCTTCCTTACTACAGAAGACACACAACCTTGCAGCTACCGCAGAAGCCTTAACTGGAGAAGAAGAGAATAACGATTATCTCCGTGGTATCAGAAATATCCGTTTAGAGGTTATGAAGGCTGACACTGATGGGTTATTGGGGACAGACGGCTCTAAACTGCTGAACCAAATTAATAGCTTAACTAACGCAAAAGAAGCTACTGCTCTAGCAGAGATTGGTAAATCTTTTGACAGCGCCACTTCTACTTACATCGAAACAAACATCGCCCCTCAGAATCGAGGAGAAGTCATTAAGAAACTTTTCTTTGAATCCGAAGATATCCGAGCCCAACAAAAAGCTGCAGAAGATAAAGGGGAAAGGTTTGATGTCAAGGACGCTTACCTTCAACGTGCTCAAGAGGTTATCACTAAATATAAAGATGAACAGATAAACAAGTCTTCTAGATTCCTACAAGAACAGGAAGGATCTGATACTTTGTCTGTCTACATGCAGAAAGAAGCAATTAGTGATAGTGACCTTAAAGCTATGGCTCGTGCCGAATCCTCACGTCTTGGAAGAGAAGTTACTGTCTCTGATATTAAAAGAGGCTTAAGTAAGAGGCTTGAAGGGGGTCTAGAAGGTTCTGAAGAAAAGCAGATACTGATTGACGAAGGTGTTCAGAAAGACGCTGAAGGTAATCACGTCTCTTATAAGGACACTGAAGGACATCTTACGGGAGGTCATGGACATCTTATGACTGACGCAGAGAAACTTAAGTATCCTGAAGGAACTCCTATACCAAAAGAGGTTGTTGATAAATGGAAAACTATAGATCTTAAGGAAGCTAAAGAGGACGTTTCGGCTATCTTTGGTGAAGTTAAGAATCCTGAAGTTGCTTCTGTATTACAGAACATGGCTTTTAACTTAGGACGGACAAAGTTAAATAAATTTACACGTCTAAAAGAAGCTGTAAAGAATGAAGACTACGCCCTAATGGTAGAATCTATGCGCGACTCGTTGTGGTTCGATCAGGTCGGAGAACGTAGTAAACGTCTGGTAACTAGAATTGAAAATCTAACATAAAGAAAGAAGAGATATGGAAGTTGATAATAACATTGAAGAGAGTGTTACCCCTGTAGATAATACAGAGGAAGTAAGCTTACGTAGTATAATGGATAACTTCCAACTCGATGAGAGTGACTTGGAGCCTGTCCCTGTGGACACCAAGGAAACTCTCCATCCTTCTTTAGTAGACTTTCAACTAGACGAAGCTGATTTACCTCCTATAAAAACTCCTCAAGAGATTAATAAAGAAGCTCTTGGGGGGCAACCTTTAGATACCTTACCTGTTGAAGCCAAAGCTGAAATTGAGAATGAAGCAGACCAGTGGACCCAAATAGGTAAAGCTTTCTTTTCTGAAGATGAACTAAAGGCTATGACAGATAAAGGTCCTATTGGTATTTGGGATCAAATGGGATTCCTAGATTTCGAGGACACTATCCCTATGGGGGGTTTTCGACAAGCAGCGGAGTCTGCTGTTCTCTTAAAGGCAGCGGATAATTTTAAAAACAAGCAACCGTTGAACGCTCAACAACAGAAACTTATGAAGCAGTTCATTTCGGAAAGAGTTGAGATCGCTAACCGTTCGATGACTCTAGGGGGCTCTATAGCTCATGGGTTAATGCAGACACCTGCTTTCATGGTGGAGATGTTTGCTACTGGGGGTGTAGGCGCTTTAGCCAAAGTCGGTCTAAAAAAGAAAGCTAAAACTGCATTGACCAAAGAAATCTCAAAGACCGTTTTGAAAACCTCAGCTAACCCTGCAATGTTGGGTAGACTCGCAGGAACCGTAGGAGAACGTAGAGTAAACCAATCAATCCAAATAACTGACAAAGGTGAGTTATTGATGAACGAAGCTGTCGAGAGTCCCGCTAAAACGGCTCTAATGGCTTTTGGTCACCACACTATTCAAGTGGGCTCAGAGTTGTCAGGACCCGCTATAGACAAGGCGGCTTCTTTTGTAGTAAAGCCTGTTACAAAATTTACGGGACCCCTTTTAAACGAGACTGTAAAACCAGTCCTCAAGTCAGCCTTCATGGGAGGCCTTAAGAAAGTTCCTGTGGACACGAGACGCGCTATTGTTACTGCTTACAAGAAAGTTAAGCCTGGAGCAACTGTAGGTGAAATATTCACTAAATCTGGTTGGACCAGTGTCCTCTCTGAGTTAGGAGAAGAACGTGTGTCTCAAATCCTCAGCGGTACCCTAGACCTCGTTGCGACTGATGAGGTAGACATGGGGAACTACTTAGACGTTATTACACCTTCTAAGGATGACGTATTGATCGAAGCGGGTGTTGTTGGTATCTTAAGAGGTTCTAGCGCTTCTTACAACATAACTAAGGGCCTCCTCGGTGGTAGTCAAGAATCTATTGATGCTGTTAATAACATGACTGTTGCTGAACAAGAAGCTATGATTGAAGAATCTATGGCACCTAGACACGACCCTGAACTAGAAGCTCTTATGAAAGGCGCTCTGACAGTTGTGGATTCTTCTTCAAGAGAATTGTCTTTAGAGGGTCCCAATGTAGACTACACAGAAAGCTCTTGGAGTTTAATCCACCGCGATCTAAAAGAGGCGGGCGATACAATATACGCCCAAGTGTTTAATGATGTACATGCCCTAGAGAAGCTTAGCGCTGAATCTGTTAAAGCAGGGAATGTACAACCTTCCGCTTTAAACCTAGCTAACACAGTTAGACGTTTAAGAGCTAATGGTATGTTAGTCCAATCTAATCTTATGACAGGAACAACTCGTACTAATGCTGAGACAGGACAAGTAGAACGTACTGGTGCAGGTTATAGGGAAGTTTTAAATAGTTGGGATGGGAATACATTAGACATTGAACCTAATAGAAAAGCTCGTGCTCAAGATTTTAATGATTATAGAATAGCTTTATCAGTATCTGACGATGTAAGTTTGGATAAAGACAAGAGAATAGATTTAGACGTACAATTAAAAGAAGGTAGAAATTCCGCTTTAAAATTAGTTAACGTATCGGGCACGTCTACAAAAAGAGACTCAAACCGATTATCTTCTATAAACAGTGCCTACAAAACGTTAAGTGAAGCATCCAAAGACGGAAGATTATTTGAAAGTACTCACAAAGATGTGAATAATGCATTAAAGAGGTTAGGGATGAAACGGCCTAAAGACCCTGGGTATATTACTTCCCCAGAAGCCCAAGCTAACGCTGAAGCAACTATAGAACGTCTTGAAGCTAAATACGAAGGCGCCTACACACATATTAGCGAGAACGCTAAGGAGAGCACAGAGTTTCTACAGAGGGTCTTTATAAACCTTGTGGATGCTGGTGTTGTCTCTCAGGAGTTCTATGACGCTAAAGTAGCCGAACGCCCTAACTTTGCCACACTAAGACGTGTGATGGAAGCTGAGGTACATAGCGCTACTGGTATGACTTTAGATCAATTCTCTGATATTAAAAACACAGGGCCTGTCCTAAAGAAACGCCGAGGTTCTGACAGGGAAGTTGAGGACATGAACTTAAACATCATGACGTATGTTAGCGATGTTATTAAGTTAACTGAAACTGCCAAAGTCGGACAGCAGATGGCTCAAGTGGCTGAATACTTACCTGACCGTGTGAAGAAAGTAACAGGCACTCCTGGACCTTTCACAGCAAGGAAACAAACTCCTTATTGGGAGAACGGTAAGCTTAAATGGTTAGAAATAGATAAGCCTTTACAGGAAGCTATGAAAAACTTAGATAGGTTTGTACCAGCTAATGTTGTCACTAAAACTCTAGACGCTTTCTTTAAAGGCACTGCAGGTCTCCTTAGAACAGGAGCAACAGCTACGCCTGAGTTTGCTATTAGAAACTTCTTACGAGATGCTCACTCAGCAACAATACATTCCAAAGGTAAAATAAACCCTTTAAATATATTGGACGGTGTCGCAGCGCAAGTGTACGACCCCGCTTTGGTCGAACAGTTTCACAGAGACGGTGGGGGTTTCCATTCGGTAACTCAAGCTCTTGGCAGTGACTTAACTAAATCCACTAAAGGATCTCTATTGGATTCTGTAGCTAGTTATAGGATACCTGGTGTGTCCGAAGTAGCAGCGAAAGCTGCCGCTAAGAAACACGCTAACAAAACTGAAAAGGCTTATAAAGAAATCTTAGGGGCTCAAAACCCTAAAGAGAAAGCCTTGGAGTTTGCTAAGTATGCTTTTCCCTTAACTGCTATGAATAAGATCAATGAGACCTTAGAGATGGCTCCACGATTAGCTATTTATAAGAAACTTCGTAAAGACGGTATGGATGGTATTGAAGCTGCGTTACAAGCACGTGATATTACTTTGGATTTCCAAAGAGGTGGAAGTGCTGGTAGGTTCTTAAACAGATACATACCTTTCTTTAACGCTTCTTTACAAGGTATTGATAAGACTTTTAGAGTATTTAGAGATGACCCAGCTACTGCTAGTTTCTGGGCTGCAGCTACTATTACTGTTCCTCAAGTTCTCTTGACAGGTTATTTCTTATACGGTGCCGATGAGGAAACTCGTCAACACTATTTAGAGATGAATGATTACCAGAGAGACCTTGCGTGGCCTGTAGGATTCACAGACACAGGAAGACCTATAATGTATCCAAAACCTTTTACTACTGGATACTTGTTCGGGTCTTTAGTTGAAAGAATGATGATTGAATCTTTTAGTAATAATGAAGACGCAGAAATAAAACAATTTTGGAAGTCTACATTAGGTGGTATTGTTGGAGCTACAAGTCCTATTACGGATCCTGCGGCTGTCTTCCCTGTACCTTTAAAGTTATTTGCAGAACTAACGTCAAACCATAGTTTCTTTTTCGACTCCTCAATTGTACAGGATCATCAAGAAGGGTTAACAGGTGTTCAAGCACGTGACCGTAAAGGGCGTAGGACTTCTCAGACATCGCAAGAAATCGGTGACTTCTTTAATGTATCTCCTGCTAAGTTAGACTACACTGTTAGTTCCTTGCTGGGTGGTTCAGGTAAAGATTATCTCTTGCCTGCTACTGATAAGTTATTACGTAGTTATAAGAAACTAAGGGGGGAAGATATTGTGGAACCTTTAAGAACAGTGGATGACATACCTGTGGTTAGGGCTTTTACAGACCCAGCACCTACAGGTTCTCGAAGCCGTTCTTTATCAAACTTCTACACTAATCTTGAGGAAGCTAATCAAGCTGCAGGTTCTTTAGATGAGCGTGAAGGTAATCGTGATGAGTTTAGAGATTTCTCTAGACGGTTTAAGGGTGAGTTAGAAGGTCGTAAAGACTTGAACAAAGCCTATAAGAAGCTAAGAGAAATGAACAAAGACATCAACGAAGTTAAGGATAGTAAAAGGTTATCTAACGAGGCCAAACTAAATAAACTTGTTAAGATGGATGCAGAAGTAACTAAGCTGACGCGTAAAGCTAATGAGCAATACAAAAACATTAAAGAGAAATACAAAGAAAGATAAAATAAATGGCTGATTCATTCGTTAATATTGTTGGAGATGGTGTAACAACCATCTTCAGTATTCCATTCGACTACCTAGACAACACTCACGTTACAGCGTTAGTGGATAGTGTGGCAACTCCTATCACATTCCCTACAGTGGGCCAAGCAGAATTTGCGGTGGCACCAGTTAACGGGGCTACTGGTAGGATCTCTCGAAGTACTCCTAGAGATACTCGTGAAGTCGTGTGGCAGAATGCAGCCAATCTTTCTGCTGGGGATCTGAACACCTCGGACCTCCAGCTTCTCTTTATTGCTCAGGAGTCTTTTGATGCTGTTGTTAATACAGCTCAAGATGCTATTGATGCAGAACTATCAGCTACTGCTGCGGCAACTTCGGCTTCTAATGCTGCCCTATCAGAGGCACAAACAGCTTCCACGCTTGCATTAGTTCAAGCTATTTACGATGATTTTGACGATGCCTATTTAGGTGCAAAAGCTTCTGACCCAACTGTAGATAATGATGGAGACGCTTTAAATTCAGGTGATTTATACTATAACACTGTCGCGGCAAACCTGCGTATATATGATGCGGATACAACAAGCTGGTTAATACTAGATCTACAGCTAACAGATAATTCTGTGTCTAACGCTAAGTTACAAGATATGGCTGTTAATACTATCAAGGGGAGAGTAACCGCAGGTACAGGAGACCCTGAAGATCTCAGCGGAACGGAAGTGGCGGCTATAATTGGTGATGCTACAACTAACCAAGCGGGTGTCGTTACATTAGCCACCGCATCTCAAATGTCTTCAGGATTAAACTCTAGAGTTCCTGCTGCAAACCAAGTTAAGTTTTATGTTGATAACGAAGTTGTGGAGGCTAAAGCTTTATCAGCAACGGCTGTTGCAACGACCTCAGGTACCACAATTGATTTTGGTAGTTTACCTTCTGGGATTAAAGAAATAAAAGTTTGTTTCAGTAGTGTTCGTCTTAACAGTACGGACGATATCCTTGTGCAACTAGGGGACAGTGGTGGTGTTGAAACAAGTAGTTATGTGTCCACCTCAACCTTAACTTCTACAGGCGTTAACACACTCACAGCAACAAATGGTTTTGTAGTTAATACGGCAGGTACAAGTGGTTTAATTATACATGGAGTGATGACACTTGTACTCTTAGATAGCGCAACAAATACTTGGAGTGCCTCTTACTCCTTTGGGCGTGAGGGAGCTTCTGGTGCCATCTATGGTGGTGGTAGTAAATCATTAAGTGGTGAGCTAACAACAGTACGTCTTACAAGTGCTGGCGGTGCTAACTCATATAACGGTGGTACTGCTAATATCACCTACTACAAATAAAGGAATATAATGTTATATTTAATCACAATACTATGGATGGGTTACTGGTCAGCAGAGGCAGGAGCCTCCTTCCCTTGGTCAAAGAATTGGCAAGACATTAAAGACTGGTTCTCAGAAGTTCCTGAGGCTATCCTAAGCTTAACTATTGGTTTCGTTGGGTGTTTTGGATATTGCACATTATTAGGTATAAACCCCTTGTGGAGTTTGTTAATGTTCCCCGTACCAACGATTATCGTTTACGCTGGACAACAGTCTGCAACTTGGGCTTACCTAAGATGGACAGGATACGCAAACCCTGACACAGATCGTAAGTCTACCTTAAAGGGTCTTAACGATTTCATGGCGGGATTGCTTGGATATAAACTCGGAGACGAAGGTTATTCGTGGGTGTGGGCTGCTACTAAAGGCTTCATCATTACGCTACCTATTGGTGGTATTGGTATCATTACGTTTCCATTAGGACACGAATTGGGTTCCCATGCTAAAGGTAGATTACCAGGCGACCCTAATATGTGGAAAGAACAGTCAAGTGGCTGGGGACTTGGATTAGCTTGTATAATCTATCTGTTCCTGGTTGGGTTGGTGTAGAATGGGAAGTAATAGAATGGAATTAAAAATTGAAAGTATCAAGGGTACTGTTGCAGTTGCGGGAGCTTCTTTATCTGCTGTAACCCTAAACCAATGGGTGTGCATTGCTACCTTAGTCTATATTGGTATCCAAGCTTTTGTTCTCCTAGAGAAACACTTTTGGGCCCGTAATGACCGAAAAGAAAAAGAGGATAAGTAATGTTTAATTGTATGAAGAAACCTAAGACGCTCCTTGCGTTGGGTACTGCTGTCTTTATGACGCTTGCCACAGCTACGGGATTAAACCTCACTAAAGAAGACGAGGGCGTTCGCTTGAATGCCTACTATGATTCTGTTGGTGTGAAGACAGTCTGTGTAGGCGAGACAAAGAAAATCATTCCTGGTAAGACTTATACTATGGAAGAATGTATGGAGCTCTATAAAGTTCAATACCAATCTTATAGTTCTCGCACTGTTGCTTTATACAACGACACTGCTAAATCTATTGTTACCCCAGAGATCCACGCTGCAATGACGGATATGAGTTATAACATTGGCGTGTATGGCGTTAGTAAATCATCTATGATTAGACACCTAAACTCAGGGGAACCTAAGAAAGCCTGTGATGCTATTTTAAAATATAAGTATGCTGGAGGGCGTAACTGTACGATCCGTAAGAACAACTGTTATGGTGTTTGGAAGCGTAGACTAAAGTGGCATAAGGTTTGTTTACAAGGAGTAAAATAATGCCAGCACTATTATTAAGATATTTACCCCAGATCCTATTGGTCGTTTCGGCCCTAGGGATCATTGGGTACTTCTATGCTAAGGGACGTTTAGATGTCTCTAGAGCGATAGAGGTTAAAGACCTAAGAGTAACAATGAAAGACCAGGAGGAACTCAATGAAATACGTAATAATCGTCCTAGTAACGATGAGCTTTTTGACAGCCTGTACAACGGGACGTTCTAGAGCACTCCCAGATGTCATTGAGTACTCCCAAGAAGACAATACCAAGATGGCTGACTACCTCGTAGTTACCTGTAAACGTGAACCTCTCCTTTGTGAATATTTTAAAGATTACAAAGTAATGAGAGACCAAACAAGGAAATTAAAAGGAAAATAAATGTCAGAAGTAACCTTTAATGGAACCCAATATGTTCCTAGAGAACTCCAAATAGACCCTGCGAGTATTATAACGGTAGTAGAAAGACCTTCATAGAAAGATATAACATGACAGCAGATCCTACAAAACTAATTAACTTATTTGACGCTTTAGCTGATGACTTCGCTAAGATGCTCAAGGATGACACCATGACACCTGCAGACCGTAAGACACTCTTACAGTTCCTGTCAGATAATAATATTAATTGTGATGGCGCATTGAATCCAAAGATACAAAGTATCCTAGACAGGGTGCCTTTTAATGAAGACGACATTCACACCCAACAATAGGAGTTACCATGCCTAAGAACGTAGCATTCCACCAGACTAAAGTAGACGTAACAACGGTGGCTTCTACTCTATTACCCCTAAACTCTAATAGAACCTATCTTCTAATTCAGAACTTAGGAGTTGGTACAATATTTCTGAATTTCTCAGGAACTGCAGTAGACGGTGAAGGTATTTATTTGGCTTCTTTAGAAGCTTATGAGCCTTACATAGTACCTACAGACGCTATTAGTGTTATTGGGGATGGTTCAGCAACAGTAATAGTAGTGGAGGCTTAAGATGCCTATTTGGAAAAAACCAACAGGTAGCCAAGCAGCTACACATACAACACAGTTAGTTCAACATTATAACAGATGGTCTTTATTTACTGATAACCGTTGGATCACATGTTATGACGATCTGTATGGCCCTAATCATTATAATGCTACAGAAAGCGCGGGAATAGGTTCGAATCCCATCATCGAATACGAGCACTTAGGACTCTTCGTCCCCGCAGGTACTGTTGTAAAAGATTTAACAATTATCAATAGAGTAAATAGCAGCGCGGAAATTACTGACTTACAATTTGTTGCAGACTTAAAAACACCAGAACCCGCCCGTTGGTTAGGTGGTTATGATGACGATGCAGAGGATAGTAACTTAATTTTATTGGATGACACATGGATAGACCCCGCTGACCCTGAGCACGAAGCGTTCACTAGCGGCGCTATTACAGACATCTACAGACGTGTGTTTAGCATAGATCACACAGTAGATGAAGATTCTGAACTAGCTTTATATATGAAACCTGTGGGTACCATCACAGCCACCAGGTACGCCTATTTAACCCACATCTGGACGCTCGAACATCCTACACTTTAGAAACAATAAGGAATTAAATAAATGACTAATATTACAAACGATGACATCAAAGTTATCACAATGTTGACCAAGATGGCTGACGTACTAACCAAGCTACAAGATAAGAAAGTATTAAAAGTATTTGAAGACGGTGCTGCTGCTAAACTCAAAGAAGTAGATGCTTTGCGTGTAGAGAACAACGTTATCTTAAAAGATGCTCGTACTTTCCACAAAGACGCTGAACTTAATGCTGCTCGTGCTGCTGCCGACAAAGAAGCAGTTGCTGAAGATCTAATCAAAGTTACAGCCTCCCTTAAAGAATTGAAAGATATGTCTGCTGAATTTTCTAACTTTTCAAAAGGTAAAGAAGAAGAACTTTTATTACGCGAGAAATTAGCGGAAGCTTCTATCAGAGATGCTGATAGAGCAATAGACAAAGCCCGTAAAGCTGAAGAAAAGTTTGACGCTTTATCTGTTGATTTAGAAGACAAACTCGCTAAACTTAAAGCTGCTACTGCCTAACATAATTGAGGAGACAACTATGACGCAAGAGATTAAATCATTTAAGAACTTCCTATGGATCATTTGGGATCATTTGAACCTCCCTGACCCTACCCCAGTTCAATATGACATTGCAGATTATCTACAGTATGGGCCCAGACGTAAGACTATTACTGCCTTTCGGGGTATTGGTAAGTCATGGATTACGTCTGCCTATGTACTATGGAGACTCTATAATGACCCTCAAGTGAACATCATGGTTGTCTCAGCATCTAAGGATCGCTCAGACGCATTTACTACCTTTACCAAACGCCTGATTACTGAAGTGCCTCTATTAGAGCATCTGAAGCCCCGTGACGGCCAAAGAGATTCTATGGTAGCATTTGACGTTGGCCCCGCTGGAGCCTCTCACGCGCCTTCTGTGCGCTCTGTGGGTATCATGGGACAGATGACTGGTGGTCGTGCTGATGAAATTATTGCGGATGACGTGGAAGTTCCTAACAACTCCGACACCGTAACAATGCGCCTTAAGCTTGCAGAACGTGTTAAAGAATTTGACGCTATTCTAAAACCAGGCGGTAAGGTAACGTACCTTGGGACACCTCAATGTGAGGATAGCTTGTACAACGAGCTTATGAAACGTGGATATGAGAAGCGTATCTGGCCTATGGAAGTTCCTAATGATGAATATATGGGTGAATATGGTGCCCTAATGACCGATTGGGTCCACGGATTCATAGAGAAACACAACCTGTCTATTGGTGATCCCTTAGAACCTTCTCGGTTTAACCTTATGGAGATTGAAGAGCGTAGGCTATCCTATGGTAACTCAGGGTACGCCCTGCAGTTTATGTTGGACACAGCCCTCAGTGATGCTAATAAGTATCCTCTGAAGCTCTCAGACCTCATTATCATGGATATTGATCAAGACAAGGCCCCTACATCTATTGTGTGGTCCAATGATCCTGTCCGAGCTATCCAAGATATCCCTTGTGTGGGTATGGGTAAAGACAGATATTATATGCCTGTCTCTATGTCAGACACATGGATCCCTTACGATGGCGCAGTATTAACCATTGACCCTTCTGGTCGTGGTAAAGATAAAACAGCGTGGAATGTAACTAAACATTTAGGTGGTAACATCTGGGTTACAGCTCACGGACAATTAGACGGAGGATATAGTGATGAAGTACTTGAGTATCTCGCAAAGGTTGCCAAGGATCAACAAGTTAATGGAATCGTGGTCGAAAGCAACTTTGGGGATGGAATGTTCTCGGAGCTCTTTAAGAAAGTCCTCGGACGCATATACCCTTGCCCAATCGAAGAAGTCAGACAACACGTTCAAAAAGAACTACGGGTAATTGACACCCTAGAACCTATTATGAACCAACATAGATTGATTATGGATCGTAAAGGTATTGAACAGGATTACCGTGAGTTTAATACGGATAAGACCCACCAGTTCAGAATGTTCTATCAGATGACTAGGATGACTAAAGAACGTGGTGCCTTATTACACGATGATGCTATTGACTGTCTTGCTATGGCTGTACAATATTGGGTTGATCAGATGTCCCTAGATGCTGACGAACAAGAGACCTCTAGACTTAGTGAACTTAAAGATGCTGAGTATGAGAAATTCTTAGAAAGACACATCTTCGGAGATCAAGGGAAATCAAAGGCTTCCTGGCTGTAACACCCTTAATTGACATTACTAGGTGCAAGGGATATTAAATATAACTATAGTATACTAAGGATTACCTAAGGATATCTTAAAGATATCTATAGGGACCTTATGTTTCTTATACAGTTATACCTTAATTGACATTATAAGATGTTGGAGGACGAAATGGTTATAATTAATAAAGATTATATTAAAGTTGGTGGAGCTAACTATGCTCTAATCCAACATGACGTTAACTGGACACATGAACACGAGATATTCGGTAAATGTGATAGCAATAACTTACAGATCCATGTAGCTACTGTAGGAGTTCCCAGAGATGTCGTAAGAAATACACTTATTCATGAGATCCTTCATGCTTTATATAGAGAGTATAATCTACATGATGATAGTGACGAAGAAGAAACTGTAACTAGATTAGCCAATGGTTTGTGTCAGGTAACTCTTGACAACCCATGGATAAAAGAGATATAGTATAAAGGTGTGAGGCTCTGCATAGATAGCATCCTCGTCTAAGTTAATAAGATCCCTCTCTATGAGATCATGCCCAGTGGGACGATGGACGGAGGTAGACGCTTCTTATTAACTAAGCAAGCTAAAAGAGTTTTCCCAAGGATACTGCAGGTGATCTAGGATTAACAGGACACGGATCTTGGCGAGCCTCTGCTTTCTAATTGCGCCTACTTGTGCGTGGAAAAATAAAGTCGTGGTTGCTCCGACACGAGACAGTACATAATTTGAGACGAGACAGTGAATTCTAGAAGTAACTGTTTAGTTGAACGAGTCATCGGCAGCTCAATATAAAGGCGGTAGTCTCAGGACAGACTAGGTTCAAATCCTCGGCTCCGCACCAATTAACTAAGAGGAAACCTAATGATTACAACATTAAATGTATTAGACAAAGATCTAATTAAGAATAAAATCCTAACACCTAAGGAACTCAAGGACTACTCAGAGTTACGTATAGGATCTAAGGACGGTCACGAGAAATGGTTGTTCCTACATGGTATTCAATCTAAAATAACAACAGCTATAGAAGCGGGTGCAGTAAAAGAAGTCCCACAAACAATAAGTGATCCTAAGCCATCACATGCTATCCGAGGAGCAAACTAATGCCAACCACAATATACAGTAAACCTAACTGCGTCCAATGCCTAGCTACAACTAGATCTATGGACCGCCAAGACATCCCTTACACTCTCATAGATCTAACCAAAGATGGTGATGCCTTCTTACGTGTCCAAGAGCTGGGATATAAACAAGCTCCTGTAGTTGTAACATCTGATGGAACACACTGGTCAGGCTTTAACCCTGTAGAGATAGCTAAGTTAATCCCTATTAAACATGAGGAAAACAAGATATGAAATTTCGTCCATTACACGATAGAGTCTTATTGCGCCGTATAGAGCAAGAAGCAAAAACCGCTGGCGGGATCATTATTCCATCTGCAATCCAAGAAAAGCCTATGGAAGGCGAAGTTGTTGCCGTTGGAACGGGACACGTAAATGACAGTGGTGACGTACGTCCACTAGATGTTAAATCTGGTGACCGCGTAATCTTCAATAAATGGGCGGGGTATGAGGTAGTTTTAGACGGTAAAGAATATTTAGTACTAAACGAAGCTGATATAATAGTTAAGTTAACTAAGGAACCCTAGCTACCCCCAGATAATACATCTCAAATGGACCTAGAAGACTATCTGGAGTCCCTGGACAGCCCTGAGAGACCTAATGGGTCATAAGGGTACCTTAGAAACATTTAAACGCCTGTACGAGGCTTAGAGGAGCTAATAGATATGAAGATAGGTTATATGTGTAAAACAGACTATGAATGGCATTTAGAGAACGATGCAGAAGGTGTCCCTGTGTATACCTCAGAGAAAGCTCTCAGACGCGCAAGGAAGTGCGTAGATGAGTGTGGTATGGTCAAAGTCACTGTAGAAAAATTAGAAAAAATGTGAATGACCTTTAACTATATATAACAAACGAAAAACCCCCCATACCCCTTGCAAACTAGGCAATGTATCAGGGTTTTTCTTATTAATAACGCCTATCGCATTGATTTGATTGCATATTGGATGGATAATATATCCATATGCCTGTATAAAGCACCGTATGATAGGTATATAGTCCTATTGTGTGCGCATCTGCGTCAATGTCTGATAATATATTTTTTTCTTTACCCAGAAACCCTTAGATATCCCTTAGTTACCCTTAGATATCCCTTAGTTACCCTTAGATATCCCTTAGTTACCCTAATGTATCTTAATGTATCCCTTAGTTACCCTAACGTATCCTTTTGTTATCCTTATCTAACACAATGATATCACATAGACCGCCTTAGCCACCCTTAGTAACATAATGATATCACTTATTGCCCTAACGTGTCCGCTTTATTGGCCACTTGTTATCCCTAGATATCAATAAGATGCCCTAGATATCGCTAGGTATAATGTCCGCTTGCCCTTAGTTAACCACCAGTTACATAGTGTTCTTCTAATGTTCTCATTGCGTACTCTCAATGTCTTCACCGTACAGCGAGCCTAATATGCCGTGTATGATTGCCTATGGGACACCTCTAAACGCTCTGTGTGTCCATCCTAGAGCCTGAATATATTCCTAAGTATCCAGTGTTCTCCTAATGTTCTCACTATTTGCCTGTTTTGGTGGTCTATGTGATATCCTATGATACATATAATATGTGCTATGATATGCCCTATAATATAAATGTATTTTATTTGTTTTTTTTGTTGACAAGGTATATCTTATTCATGCTATACTTAATTATAAGGAAGGGCGATATGCCTGACTGTTTACAGTTAAACAACTAACCACAAAGGATAAGACAATGACACACGTAAGAAACATGACAAGCCATAGATCAGGCGAAGCAGTAAAGAATCAATTCATCATTACGCTAGATGATGCAAGCGAGGTATTCCAATCTTATGACACTGTAATAGCTCGTAAGGGATATACTACAACGCTAGATCATAATGCTTTAGATTACTCACGCACCACAAGTAAGTATTTATATCAGTTCTTAGGTATGAACAAAGCGGAGATACTAGAACAGATCGCAAGTGGTAATATAAAACAAGAATGTTTAAATTAATTGTTGACACTGTTTTTTAAACATGAGACTATAATATATAAGACTTAATAACCACACTATAAAGGAAATAAGACAATGGCAATCGTAGACACTATAACAAACGTAAACAAACTATACCACGACTTACAAGACACAAGTAACTATAAGCATAACTTTAGTTATGCAGGGGCTAAAGCTTTATTCATTCACTTGGATGATATGAGTGATGATATAGGCGAAGATTTAGAGTAC
>Ga0255048_10000250_pt1 | contig 40811 bp, 28 predicted proteins | sample JV7_2_2_MG_FD_183619 | JGI IMG/M metagenome (GOLD analysis project Ga0255048, IMG submission 183619) | Seawater microbial communities from Jervis Inlet, British Columbia, Canada - JV7_2_2 | ecosystem: Environmental > Aquatic > Marine > Inlet | place: Canada: British Columbia | collected 2016-10-06 | reverse complement strand
CTGGCTTAGACCAAACTGTAAGCGAACATAACTCGCAAACTAACGTAGCCCTTCAGGCCATCATAAAAGAGTTAGACGGTTATAATGATCAACGTGACCTTTCTGGATTAGAAGGTGCTATACAAACCATCATTAAAGAGCTAGATGGGTATAATGACCAACAAGATCTAAGCGGGATTGCTGACGCCATACAAACTGTCCTTAAGGACTTGGATGGCTACGCGCTGGTTACTGACCTTACTGGTTTAGATCAAACTGTAAGTGAGCATAACGCTCAGACTAATACGGCTATACAGTCCATAGTTAAGGATTTGGATGGCTACGCTTTATCCAGCGTAGTGTCCGGAGCTATACAAACAGAAGCAGAACACAATGCTCAGGTCACCGGGGCTATTCAAACCATATTAAAAGATTTGGATGGATATAGTGGCAGTAACTTCGCCAGTGCTCAAACAGAAGCAGAGCATCATTCACAAATATCCAGCGCTGTTCAGACCATACTTAAAGATTTGGATGGCTATATTACTTCAGCGGAAGCGGGTGTAAGTGAGACCACATTCTTAGAGAATAAAAACTCCACAGCAGATGCTATTCAAACTATCATTAAAGAGCTGGACGGCTATAATGACCAACGCGATTTAAGTGGCATTGAATCAGCCATACAAACTGTTCTGAAAGATTTGGATGGGTATGCCTTAACAACTGATCTCAGTGGTGCTATACAAACTGAAGCTGAGCATCACTCTCAGATTTCTGCGGCTATACAAACTATACTGAAAGACTTGGACGGCTACTCGGGAGCTAACTTTGCTTCCGCTCAAACTGAGGCTGAACATCATTCACAAGTATCCACAGCTATACAAACCATTCTTAAAGATTTGGACGGCTACAACGATCAACGTGACCTTTCGGGAATTGAAGGTGCCATACAAACTATCATAAAAGAGTTAGACGGATATAATGATCAAAGGGATCTATCTGGTATTGAAGGTGCTATACAGTCCATAGTAAAAGACCTGGACGGGTATGCCAGTGACCAAACCGTAAGTGAGCATCATTCCCAGTTATCTACGGCTATCCAATCCATATTGAAGGATTTGGATGGTTACGATGGTAGTAACTTTGCTTCAGTTGTCACAGAGGCAGAGCACCACTCTCAGGTTTCACAAGCTATACAAACTGTTCTTAAAGACCTGGATGGTTATCAGTCTCAACTAGACGGTCTGGGTCAAACTGTATCAGAACACAATTCGCAAACCAATGTAGCCCTACAAGCTATTATAAAAGAGTTAGACGGTTATAATGATCAAAGAGACTTGTCGGGTATCGAAGGGGCTATACAATCCATAGTTAAGGATTTGGATGGTTATGCTTTGGCAACTGACCTTACTGGTTTAGACCAAACTGTATCTGAGCATAACGCCCAAACTAATACTGCCTTACAAACTATCATAAAGGATCTTGATGGATATTCGGGTTCTAACTTCGCATCAGTCGTTACTGAGGCAGAACATCATTCACAGGTGTCTGCGGCTATACAGACTGTTCTTAAGGACCTGGATGGTTATCAGACACAGATAACTGGTTTCAATCAAACAGAATCAGAGCATCATTCGCAGCTATCTGCAGCTATACAGACTATTCGTAAGGACTTGGATGGATACACTACTGCTGTATCAAGTGGTGTAAGCGAGGGGACCTTCTTACAAAATAAGAATTCAACAGCTGATGCTATACAAACTATCATAAAAGAGTTGGATGGATATGATACTGCTATAACCGGGCTAGATCAAACAGAAGCCGAGCATCATAATCAAATTAGCGTAGCCATACAGTCAGTTAGAGTAGCATTGGATGGATATGCTAGCGACGTAACGGTGTCTGAGCACAACTCTCAGCACTCTACTGCGTTGCAATCTGTAATTAAAGATTTGGATGGTTATGGCTCCATCCTAAGCAAGTCAATAACCATAGAGTCGCCTACGTCAACAGAAGATTTATCTATGTTCTTTACCAACGCGGCGATTACTATTACAGAAATAAGAGCGGTAGTTAGGGGCTCAACACCAAGTGTATCCTGGACTATTCGCCACGGCACCGACAGATCAGCTGCTGGTGCTGAAGCCGTTACCGGTGGGACAACAACTACCAGTCAAACCACAGGATCAGATGTAACGTCATTCAATGATGCGACCATAGTAGCTGATTCATTCGTGTGGCTGGAAACAACAGCACAAACTGGGACCGTCGGTGAAATGTCGGTTACCATAATCTATACGGAGGATTAAAAAAATGGCAGGCATTTATGATGGGGATAAAACCTTTTTAAACTGGGCGCAAGAAGTTGGCAATAATGGCCTTCGCTTGCGGCGAGCCTTACTAGAAGTGTCAGAACAAAAACAAGATTGGGATGTATTCAAGGATAGTCGTTCCAATACCCAGATAGCTATTGATTTAGGCAGGACGGCAGCAAGCGGCACAGCACAAGCTGGATCAACTTCCAGTATTACGCTGGCCGTTGGTGACACTCAGGCTGATGATTTTTACAACGGTATGAGTGTGCTAATTACTGGTGGGACAGGGGCAGGACAAGAAGTTACTATTAGTGACTATGTTTCGTCCACTAAGGTAGCGAGTGCTACTTTCTCACCGGCGCCTGATGCAACGTCTACCTATGCAATACAGAAAGATATTGATATACTGGAGTCAGCAATAAACAATGGCAACAAAATAAAGCGGATTGCTGTGGGCGACTTAGCTCATACGCCTTCCAGTGACTTACTGGATAATGTTCGTAAGTTTATCTAAGGAGTAAAGCATGACCCAGATAATCCTAACATCTGTGGATATATCACCATGGACAGTTCCAGGCGACTGGAACGACGCTAATAATTCTATTGAATGCATCGGCGCCGGCGGCGGATCCGGCGGTGGCTCTGACGAAACCGCTGGTCAAGACGGCGGCGGTGGTGGTGGTGGTGGTGGCGGTGGTGAATACCGCCGAGTCACCAATCAAACTGCTTCCGGCACAGTTGCTTTTCAAGTAGGAGTTCGTGGTAGCGCTGGTGGTTCTAATGGTGGTGACGCTACAGACGGCACTAATACATTTTGGGATTCTACAGCCGTAGTAAACGCCATAGGTGGCGGCGGTGGTCAGGGCAATCCTGCAAACGCTACAGGTGGTAATGCTGGCAGCGGCGGCACGGGCGGCACTGGTGCTGGTGGTAATTTTGATGGTGGCGCTGGAGCTGCTGGTGGTAACGGTGGTGGAAATCGTAACGGTGGCGGCGGAGGCGGCGGCGGTGGTGGTGCTGGTGGTACAACCGGAGTTGGCGTTGTTGGAACTGCCGGCTCAGTGGGCACAGATCCGGACGGCGGCGCAGGCGGTGCCGGAGGCGCAGGTGGCCCTACGGATGGTGGTACATCCGGCGGCGGCGGCGGTGGTGGCGGTGATAAAGCGAACGGTACCGCAGGCACAGCCGGGGGCAATGGAACAATATTCGATGCAACCACTGGTGCCGGTGGTGGTGGCGGTGGCGGTGGTGGTGGTGGTTCTGAAGCTCAAGGCGGCGCAGGCTCTACAGGCGGTAACTATGGGGCCGGCGCAGGTGCCGGCGGTGGCGGTGGCGGTAAAGGTGGCACAGGAATTGCCGGTTCAGTTGCTGAACACGGTGTTATCGTAATAAATTACACACCCGTAGCAGGAGCCAGAAGGGTAATGATTATAACATGAGAATATTGGTGCTATCTGATATACACATAGGTGACCCAAGATTACACAATGAAGATGATATAGTTAAGTTGTTAGACTCAGTAGAATACGATCGATTGGTATTAAACGGCGACATTGTAGACACTTGGCTGGCTGATTTTTTCACCCAGAGCCCGGTAATAAAGAAGTTGCGGTCCATAGCTAAGCAAAAGCCGGTGATATGGGTTAGAGGAAATCACGACAATGTATCGTGCCACCAGACCATAATACCGGGTGCCAAAGTTAAGGACATGTATTTGTATAATAGGAAGAGCCCCAATCCTATTTTGTTTATCCACGGGCATCAGGTTTACAAGTTTATGAATATGGCTCCACATCAGAAGATATTGGCCAAAGTAAACGCCTTCTTTTATAATCTATCAGGTATAGATTTTCAGACCTGGGGAAGGAAAGTGTTCTTATATAAGAACGTTATAGTTGATAAAAGAATAAAAGTAATAAAGAAGTACGGATATTTGTCAGATAATATCGTAATAGGCCACACTCATATACCGGGATATCAAATACACAAAGGTAGATCGTTATATGATGCTGGTAGTTTAATGGACAGTTCTACATATGTATATATAGAGAACGACCGAATTAGCATTGAAAGGATGGATAAAGCATGATTACAGAACAAGATGTAGTGGACTATTTGAATAAAAAGGTAGCATCTGGGGATTTAGGCCCAGTGCTCGAAAAATACGTAGCAAAATTAAAGAGTTTGCAGGACATGAGAGACGGGCAGGAAGACGATATAGCCTCATTAAAGACGCGGTTAGAGCAAGCAGAAAGTCTCCTTCTTAAGACTCAGGGCGCAATTTCCATGATTTTAGAGCTAGCAGCAGAGGAAGAGAACCTGTTGCCACCAGCTCAAAAGCCCAATAATTCCAGCGACGAAGCGAAATCGAAGCAATAGAAACTACTAATATTCTAGGTATTGGTGTGTGCGGGAGTATACCTTTTGGCACACAAATGTGGCTTTTTCGGACACAAAAAAGTCCGACCCGAAAAAGGGGATAATATTTTTTTACCTAGAGGAAGTGATATGAAAAAATGTAGTAAGTGTGGTAAATCGAAGAAATTGGCGGAGTTTCATAAGCAGGTGTCGAGCCCAGATGGAAGAAAGCCTAGATGTAAAGTCTGTAGAAATGGCGATAATAAGAAGTATCGGGAAGATAACCCTGAATATTATGAGAAGTGGCGCGCAGAAAATAAAGATTATACAAGAGAATATAATGCGCAGCATCACTCTGATCACAGAGAAGAAGCTAATAAGAAACGACTAGAGAATGCTAGGCAAAACCCAGAGCGCGAAGCTACTAGAAAGAGCGAGTGGTACAAAGATAATTCAGACGACGCGCGCGAAAAGTCGCGGCAGTGGAAATTAGATAATCCGGATAAAGTGCGCGAACAATGCCGTCGCAGAAGAGACCGAGAAGTTGCCTGTGGTGAAAATTATACTGCAGCGCACGAAAAAATTACGTTAAAGGCATTTGGCAATAAGTGTTTCAAATGCAAATCAGGTGATCGATTACATATCGATCACCATAGGCCTCTAGTGAAGGGGCACCCGTTGAGCTTGAATAATGCAGTTGTACTTTGCTTATCTTGTAATTCATCGAAGGGGACTAAGAACCCTGAAAAGTTTTACGGTAAGAGGGTGTGCATCAAGCTTGATAATTTGTTAGCAAAAATTAAAAGAGCTAACTCATAATTGAAGGAGAAATAATTATGACAGATTTAGAAACAGGTATAGTTTGCTGGTTCGATCCTAAAAAGGGCATCGGTTTTATAACTAAAGATGACGGATCGGGGGACTTGTTTGTCCACTGGTCAAATGTAGACATGGAAGGATTTAAGACCTTAAAGCCGGGGCAGAAAGTTTCATATGGTCTTGGTGAGAATCATAGAGGATCACAGGCTACAAACGTTATAGTGACCGGTGAGCCAGATGAGGAAGCGGAGTAAACTATGAAACTTAAAAGTGAAGAGCTATGGGTTCAAAATCCAGGCACTTCGGATATAAGCTTAAGCGAATTGGGCGTTAAAGTTCCTGCGGGAAAAACGATTAATGTGTTTAAGTGGAATCCGTACTTAACTGTTGTTAAGGTTCAGGAGTCTCTTGATAGAGGCTCTTTGCTAAGACGCTTAACCTCTAAGGCACTTAAGGTAGTGAGAAATAAACCTACCGCACCAGCTTTGAATAAACTCAAAGTAAGCAAAGAGGCAGTGTTAGCCAAGAAAACAAAAACATCTGTAGTGTTAGAAACGCAAAACGATGAGCTAGAGGAAGACGGTAGCTTCGGATTTGCGGACTATGGGATTAGTGATCTTGGTCCAAGCGTTTCACAGAAGCGTGATGGGGCTGTAGTGGTTGTAGAAGCTGCACAAGATGAATTGCCATCGGAAGAATCTGATACTGAGCTAAAGCCAGTATTAAAGAAGCCCGATGCGCTAAGTCATCAGTCAGTTATTACCATGGAGACGCAGGCTAAGTCGGCGTCTAATCCTATGGGAAAGCTAGCCAATCAATCAATGCCGAGTGCTCAACAGCCATTTACGGTTGTTCAGCCGCCAGAAAAGGAACCAGAGGAAGCTCAGCCGCCAACACCGGTTGTGGGGTTCGTTAAGGAAGGCGACACGGTGACAACTAACATAGGCAAGGTAGCAGGACAGCGAAGCATTAAAGCAGCTAAAGAGCTTAACGATGTAGCCGAAAAGTTAGGGTTAGATAGTGCAGCTGATTTGCCATCTAGTATGGTTGAAGCTTATGATGCCGATCAAGTTATAGTTTCGGCGCCTACGGAGTTTGATACCCGTGTGGCTACCAGAACTAAAGACGGTGCAACAGTTATGAAGCTTAAAGAGGAGCCGGTCAAAGAACCAAAGCAAACTAAGACCAAGGCAAAACCAGTAAAGAAAACAGCTAAGAAATAATCCATCTGGAGGATACTTTATTGGCTAATAGATTAGTTATACGTGGAAGGACCGTAGAGCTATTCGTTCGTTTTCTTGATGCTGCAGGTAACCCTGTTAATGCTGATGATACGCCGCGAGTGGAGATAACGGATTCCAACGGAGTAGTACAGCAGTCATTAACAAACGTCGGTGTATCTTTAGTAGATGACCCAGGGCTGTACAGTTTTACTTACGAGGTTCCACTAACCGATCCAGATGGTTATTGGACCGATCGTTGGGTTGCTGTTATAGGTAATGAGTCGGTACAGTCTGCGTTTACTTTTATGGTATTAGCGGCCGGGTCTGTTGAGGTATCTGAACTACCTGACCATCAACCGGGCGACGAGGTTCCGTTTAGTTTTACCAAGGACGAGATAACCGGCATAAACATACTCATGGGTGTGTTGAAAAAACGTGTTAAAAACGATGGGGTTAGAAAAGTTAAGGATGCTTTGGGCAACGAGGTCGAAACGCCGTGTGCTATATTTAGTGACACTGAGCTGATTTGTTTTCTGGTAAATAGTTTATCGGAGTTCAATCAGTATCCTCACTTTACTTCATTTACTTTTGCCGATGTACAGATTCAAGGGTTGTTTATGGATATAATAACTCAGGGTGCCGTGTTGTTGGCGTTGGCTGCTCAGGCCTTGATAGAAAAAGGTAGAGAGTTTTCCATAACCGATAATGGTGTTTCGTATCAGCCGCCTCAAGTGTCAGATATGTTGAACACTCAGTATAGTACTCAGCTGCAAGACTATAAGGAAAAACTAAAGCATATCAAAACATCGCTTAAGCCTACGCCTCTCGGACTTGGTACTTTCAGAGTTACAGCAATCAATCCTAATTTCTTAAGATTGCGGCATCTACGCGCTAGACAGATTATTTAAGGAGATACAATGTTAAAAGATCTAATTAAAATAGCCAACGCGCTAGATGAAAAAGGCGAATACGATTTGGCCAACGAGATTGATAAGGCTGCCGAAGGAGATTTGCCGGAGAATATACAGAAACTTCATCAGCTTGAAGATGACCTGCGTAGAATACAGGATGCTATAACTAGGGTATACCGAGATGGACATATGAAATCAGCTGTGTATCACTATCTAATGAAAGAGATGATGAAGAATGATCAGTATGAATATTCGCCCGGGCCTGGTGAAGAGGAAGAATATTATACAGGGATGGTATAGACACTTATATGGCAAGATAAATATTAACTAGGAGAATAACATGGCAGCTAATACATTTTTTGGTGGAACAGCAGATGACACTATTACTTTTGATAGACCTGTAGACTATCTCAATGTTAGCGTCGCCTCGGGTGTTACGTTCTCCCTAAGTCTTGATGGCTTCGACTACATTACTTTACCGGTAGGCTTTCATAGTTTTGAGATAGGCGCTATATCAACTCTATACATATCATCGTCAGGCGCTTGGCAGATCATAGGCATACAGGCATAAGGGATACACAATGAGCAAATTTACTTATGACCTAGACAAACTGCCCACTAAGGATGAGTTGGAGGAAATGGGTCACGAGGAAGTTAGAGGATTTCTCGAATACATAAGAAAACTTAATCACGCTCTGGGAAATGGCACCCTAGAGGCCGTAAAAAATACTAGAAAAAAGTGCAAAGATCTAATCAAATTTGCCGGAGAATTAGATGCCACCCTCAAAAAATAATGTTAATGAGGAGTTGTCAAAAGCACTGGTTGAAACTACCGCTTTGGCGCAAACCCTCATTGGCGAAATACAGGATAATGCGTCTGCCTTAGCTACTTTGCAAGCTAAATTGGAATCCCTAGGTGACAGCGTTAGTAGCCTATTAAGCGATGAGAGTGCCAAAGGATCAGTGATGACCCGCCTAGCTGTTATAGAAAAAACGCTAGAGGACACGATAGAAGAATTATCAGGACATATGACCCACGATGAAGAGGCAGAGAAAAATATATATAAGAAGCTCGAGGAAGTTAAGGAGTTGTTTGAGACAGAAAAAAAAACAGAAGCCAGTTACACCAAGGACAAAGCTTTGGGGTTTTTAAAACTGGGAGCTGTGTCCTTACCAGGGATAATAGCTTTAATAATTGAACTAATTAAATAATCAAGGAGAAAGTTATGCGTGAGATAGAAACAGTGTCGATTGAGTATATTGGGTATAAGAGCCCGGAAACAGAGGATGAAATAGAAATGGAAATCCTGGGGCTAGAAACTGCTATCCGGGGAGCAGAGCATCGTATCACTATGTTGAAGCAGGGGCATCACTTGCACAAGATGATGGACTTGGCGTCGCAAACTAATAAGGCTGAGGAATCTAATGAGAAAACTGTCACAGAGGCACCTAAAGCTGACGAAACTGAGCAAGCGGTCAAAGCCTGACGCCGACAAGTTTGTAGCTGAAATGCGTCGCACGGTTAAGTCTGACCCCAAGGTAATAGAGAAATTCAAAGAGTATGGCGTATCGTTGGATGAAATTGACGATGTGCACATTGAATTTTGTAAACTAGATGTGTCTGCAAAAACCAAAGACGAAAAGATATACTTGAACGAAAAAATGTTGAAAGACGATAGTGACGTTGAGGATCCTACGAATTATTTGGTCCACGAGCTTATGCATTATCTACAGCAGTCTACCGGCAATGTAGATGATAAGAAGCAGGACAAAGAATATTTGGATCGCCCTACCGAGGAAGAGGCCTTTAAAGCACAAATCGACTACAAAAACAGAGAAGAATCCGACGGCTCAGCTGAAGAATATGTTGAGGGGTTGCTAGACCATCATGATGTTAAGGATAAAGACGAGGTCAAATATAGGGAAAAGCTATTAGGTAAATAATATGAACCGGGTGAACAAATGCCAACAGATGCTGCCTGCAGATCACATCCTACTTGGGTGCACTTACTTGGCCTGCGATTAATTGAAGACGTTGGCAATGGGATGGGCTTGCGCCTGACTTGGGGTGAGGCTGCTCCAGCAGGAACCACAACACAAGTTCATTACAATATATACTACTCTACCTCTAGAGTTGGTGTATTTAATCAGACGCCAATAGCGGTGACAACTGCTCAGCGAGTTGTTATCAATGTTGATCCCGGCGTACTATATTATTTTGCCATACGAGCTACCGAATTTGATCCTGCTGAGTTTGACATCGGTGAACTTGGTCAAATAAATACAGACGTATTCCAATATCCTGGGGATCAGCTACTACAAAGCAGCATAGATGCATATGGTACTGATATTGAAGTCCCAGACACTTCAGACTTCCCCAACAAAGGTTTTATAAAGATAGGCTCCGAGATAATGCAGTACTCGTCCAAGGGCTCTACTTTTTTCACAGTAACGACTTCAGAGCGAGGAGCGGTCCAAACGACTATAGCTTCTCACGACATTGGCGATTCTGTAGAGCTTTGGCACGGATTAGAGGACGACAATACTCTTATACTAAATGAAACTGCTGCTTGGCACGAGTCTCTTGGTACACCGAGAGATGTGACTGCAATAAATCAAGTCAATGTAGATCCCGACGGCTACCGAGCTGCCGTAACAGATGTGATTACTCCGGACTTCTCGGCGGCAGATGCAGAGAATATTGATTTCCCCGAGTATGATTTCAAGGGATATCATAAACCGAGCCTACAAGCTACGTTTAGTGGCGACTGTGTTAATAGCTATGTCGGCGGAGAGTTTGATGGAGGCCGTGGATTGTTTTTCCAAGACCGGAATCTGGCTAGATTAGACTCCATGCTGCAGGTGACCGGAGAGCCGGTTGTTCTGCTTAGGCGGAAGTGGTCAGGAAAGCGTTGTCGCTGCATAGGGCTGCGTAGAGAGAATCCTAGAACCAGGTGCGCATTTTGTTTCGGCACCGGGTTTTCTGGAGGATATGATAGATACACAAACGCGCGGTCTATTTCTGAGAGATTCGCTAATACCCAGGGAATGATACTGGTTAGAGTTACTCCTTACTCTGATGATTTGGAGAGCGTAGGAGACCAGGGATTAAGGCATCCTTCTGAGCTTACAGCGTGGACTATAACTGTCCCAACTGTTAAAGATAGAGATATAATCATAAGGTTTGATCAAGATATTAATGGCAATTTTATAGAAGAGTTTCGTTATGAGATATTGGATGTTACCCGCAACAAGATGTTCTTTGGGAACACAGGCAAGCAAGAATTTCGTATGAGGCGGCACGATCGTACAGATGTTTTGTATCAATTCGACGCGACGATATAAGAATGAATATACTAATAAAAGAGCATAAATTGAACTCTGTTATCGAGGATTGAGTATGGTTTCTTCATTTTCAGTATATCCGGAAAGATTAGATGGCTATGCTACATTACCGCTGGTGCGTAACCTTGTTGACGAGATACGCGCTGAGGACCATAATCGTTTACGTGACGCCATCGTTAAAATCGAGAGCGAGCTGGGCGTACAACCTTCTGGCACGTTTGCTACCGTCCGAGCCAGGTTGGATGAGATAGGCGACGTCAGAGCACTCCTATTGGCTCACCTGGCCGATACCACAGACGCTCACGACGCTAGTGCCATATCAGTTGTAGATTCACCAGATAACTATTTCGAGGACGACGTAGAAGGAATTCTAGAAGAGCTAGGTGCTCTGGTTCCTCCTCAGCCTGATGTTATAGGCGCTGACAATTCCAATGTCCCTAACGACGGTATCCCTGATTGGTTCGACGGATATGGAACTAAATTCGCATTTAACGTAAGCTCTACTGCCAATGTGTTAAAAAGAACTCAGCCGACTGCCGTAGCTGGTATTCAGATAACTGAGGTTAGCAGTACCACTGATGATGGCTATGGAGCTAGGTTGGAGTTCTTTTCTGATGGCGGAACACTAGGAGTCGGTACAGAGCAAGTCAGATGGCGCGCTCCGGGAGATTCCTTTGGTGCCTCAGTGGATGTTAGTAGTTTGGCTGCCGGCGATACTGCGACGTTGCAATCTGGCACATCTACCAAGCGCGTTAGAGTGGCCAGAACGTCTGCTTCGTTTGCTGTAGCTATTTCAGGGTTAGGCGATGATTTTGCGATATATTCACTCGATGCCAAGGATGGATTCTTCTCTTTACCTTCGGAAGGTTTTAAATCAACAAAGTTTATCACCCGCACATCATCAAGCGTTGGCGGAACTAGTAGGTTCCAGTTTATGGTTAGTGGGGCAGTTTTCCCAGCTGATCGTGGAACTCTAGTATTACAAAGAAAATTAAGAGGTGCTTCGGCATTTTTTCCAATAGCTGTTTTAGATTTGAGTACTAATTTTGTAGAGGCTGCACGAGTTACAGGACAACAGGTTTATACGCCGTCACTAGCTAGTTTCGACACTATTCTGCTATACGATAGGTTCCCGGTAAAAGAAGACTATAGTTTGTTGAATAAGAATGCGAATAATGAAAACGTATTTGATGATTATGAGAATGACTTTAGCAGACTTCAAGTGGCCCACTATGCCATACCAGTATCTAACCCAGATATAGTTGGCGGAGAGCTAGCCGCTCCAGCTGATACAACTGAGGCAGAAGCTAACAATGAAGTAAGCGCTTATCGCGTGTTACACTATATTGCTGGCGTTACAGATTTCACTGGGCAGCCTGCAACTACGGACTTGTTTAGTGTGATAGACGACTCTGTTTCCGGGTCTAGCGAGGGACACCACCCGACTAGAATCTCCAATATCGTTGTTGATGATAGTGCTACGCGTCCTGTGGTAGAGCATGTAAACTTGCGCCCGGTCACTATAAATCCGGCAACTGGAAAATTCATTTCTGGCATTAAGTATTACATTGATAGTGCTACTGCAGATCACAAGTTTGATGTAGAGCTTCGAAGTAACAACGATGTGTTCAATAGCACATATGTTAGGCAGAGCATATTAACATTCGATACCGATGTATTTAATTTTCCTAATGGGATAGACGACGGGTACTGGGGTGCACAAGTAGATGTTGACGAGCTATTAGACGACGGGTATACTCAATTCTCTTCTGCTAATTTGCCAGGGCACTCCGATCAAGCGTTTTATTTTGCCGTTGATGCTGCTGCTGTAGCGGCCCTTACTCCTCCGCAAGATCGCAGAATTTATCCAGCTCCAAATCAATTTAGTACTCGCGCACATGTTACGGCAACAATGCATGATCCTTTTGGTGCGGGCGACGGGTATGATGCCTATGGTGCAGATTTAATAACCAGAGTGCTAGTCAATAGCTTTAGTACGACCAGAGCTACTGATACTGCTGAGTGGTTTACAGACGAGTCACAACGTGTAGACGATACACATAATTTTGATGGCCCCACTGATCTGGACACTACACCTGGCTTTACTAGCAATGCGGCTCTAGCATCTATAAGCTTGCAGTGCGGTGGCAGATTTACTACAGATGAGTTTAATACACCTGGTCTAATTTACCCGCAAGATGATTATACCACTGGCAATGGAATCGGTCCTGGTCCACAACTATCTGGCACAGATTACAGTGTAGTAACTGGTGACAAAACATATCGACGCCTGTTTACCCTAGGCCGTGCCGTTAGCAGCGGCAGCTTGCGCATCGTTAGTGGTGGAAACTCTTTGGTATCATTCGATGATATTAGGTTTAAGAGAGCCGCCGAGCGTGATCGCTTTGGTAAAATTGAAGTAAGAATTCCTGGACGTGGAACGCCGGGCACCGGATGGTTGGACATAGGCAGACTGTTCAGTACAGGAAGCTTTGAGGATGGCGATGGTGCGCTGTCAGGGGCAGTTACTGGTTCAGCTGGAGATTTCACTGTTCCATTTACGTTCGGTACTAGAAATAACGGCGATACTGAAAACAACATCGCGGTTCGAGTAACATACTTTGGTCAAGACGCGGGAGAAAGATCTACATCTCGTCAGAAAATAATCACACTGCTACAACTATTAGCGTAGGAGATTGGGTAAATGCCAACTACAAATCTAGAAAAAGAGAAAATTGCAGAGTCAGATAAACATGAGTTGCGTAAAGCTAATACTCTGGGGTCTGGAAATTCGGCAATAGAGGAGCCATTTGGTAACTCTGAAATTCTTTTGCGTAGAGATTTTTGGAGCGAGACTCCTACGGCTGACACTTCTTTCGCCTCACCTGATTACGGTGATGGGTATGACATTGATGGTTATGAGGGCGATGCGTTCTTTGGCAACACATTTGCTGTAGCAACTAGAAGTATTCGTGTGCGATTGCATCCGCTTATTACGTCTGGTACTTCCGGCCCAAATTCAATTCAAACATTCGTAGCCGTTCGCTTTGCACCAGTATCTGACGATCCAGTTGATATTGAGGCCGTGCGAATTAGGCACCTGGTCCCACCTGATCTATCCCCCAACAGAACAAATGCTGACGACAATGATCCTAATACACGCGGGTTTGAGCTAGCCTTATTCCCAGCCATTGATGATGGAGGCACGTTAGATGCCTACGACTCATATGGCCCCATACCTGTTACGGCGGATCCAACTGCTGTTAATGGTGTTGGCTCTGACGCTAGATGGACTGTAGACTATGCCAACGGTATAGTTAGATTGTCGGGCGCTCCGCTTAATGGTACAACGGGCGTGTTCAACCCGAATAATGTATACGGCGATATAAATGGAAATACAGTAAGTAGTGCTACAGGTAGGCTTGTTCTGTTTGCAACGTTCTATCGTTATACTGGTCCGTCTCTATTGGACGGCGATGAAGTAGGCCTAGCAATAGTTGGTGATGGATACGATAGCTATGGTAATTTCTATGGACCAACTAGTACAGTTATGCAGCGGGCCATTGATTCATTAGCCCCTTCTGGTGGAACGGTATTCTTAAAAGAAGGTAATTACAACTACGTAAGCACTGTTAACGTTCCAGCCAATGTTAATATTTTGGGCCTCAGTCATAATGCCTCTATTACAAAACCAGGAACAGCTCCGGCGTTTAGAATGCAAGGCGATAACTCATCCATAAAGGGTGTAAGTATATTTGGCCGAGCTGACTTTGGTTCATCTAGGGCGTCTGTAGAGATCGGCGCAACTAGTGCAAAAGAGCACTTAGATAATATTACTATCGAGGACAATCATTTCTGGACTTCCAATCTAGAGCCAGCTATAGGTATTCGTCCACTGAATTCAGCAAGCTCTGACAATGTATATAGAAACGTTACGATAAAGGACAATGTGTTTAGACCATTCTCAACTTCGGCACGGGTAACTTACCTGGATGAAATCTCATCGAGCGGAAATGTAACCCTGGACAATTTCAAAATTATTGGAAATAGCTTCATCGGCGAGTCTGCCGCTATTGATTTTGTTGGAGAAGTGATAGATAAAATCAATGGAATGGACATAGCAGATAGCTATGTGTCTGGCCAGGCTGACATTGATATCAACACAGGAACCGTGGTTGATCGGTTATATATGTCGAACAATAAAGATTTCCAAAGCTTCAATGTATATGGACTAAGAGAGTCAACCGCTACAAATAACACGCTTGGGCCATTTACTGCCGGCGCAGGAGGTGTTCGCAACAGTACGATTTCTGAGAACCTAATGTCGGATGTATCTTTGGATGGATATGTGTCTAGCAGTAGATTCTCTACCAACCAAACAAATATGTTTGAGTTATTAGGCCGAGTTGCCGACTTTAGCTTTTCACAAAACGAGTGCTCTGGTGTAACTAGATTTTCTATCAACGGCAGCACTGGCGACCTTACTGCACTAAATCTTGATATATCTAATAACAAAATTCATGATGAACTGGTATTGTCTAATTCGTTGTCGTCTTCTGGCGCTCACCGCTTGCACAACATAAAGATTAGCGACAACATAGTAGATCTCGCCATAGTGTTTGCGTCTGAAACAGAAAGCTCTGTTGGTAGTCTTACTTACTCGAATCTACGTATAACCAATAACCTTGTTGGAGATTCATTCCTACAAGAAGCTATGGTGTTCGGAGATACTATACTGTCAGGCGGAAGCCCTGTACTTACTACTTTGGAAAATGTAGTTATTGATAGTAACTCATTCGCAGGTAATGTTAGAATAAGAAATACTCAGCAGATATCTGTGCAAGAGGGTGTTAGATTTACGAACAACACCTTTATAACAGCAGGCCGCGGCCTATTCGTTGATCCAGTAGATGCTAGCAATATAAACATCTCTAATAACAGGCTATCCTATATATCCCTGCTGGACAGCCCAAATGCTGCATTGGCGGCTGATACTATTTTGTCCAATATAGTTATTAATGGAAATAGTATTCGTGGAGATGATGGGTATATCATAATTCAACCGAGCGTGAATACATCTGCCTCAGCTCTCATTCTGCAAGATGTGCAGATAGATAACAATGTTTTTGAAGATGCCGGCATAATCGGTGTTCTGTTTACGCCAAATCCAACTTCTACGACTAGAGTGTATGATATTTCTGGTTTGTCTGTTTGCGGTAATAAGTTATACGCTGCTGGTAGTCGAATAAGCATATATGATGACTCCACCAGTTATGTTCTAGGGGCAGCCAGTGATGCAAACCGAGTTACTATTTGCGACAATGTAGTAGACGGCCCACTGACATTCGTTGGGGTTAGCAGCACAAACTCTCAGATAAGCAACAACAGCGTATACGATACACTTAGGTTGAGTGCCACGCAAGAAAACCTAGTGTGCTCTGATAACCTAATGTCGTCTGGATGGTTTACTGGCGATATAGCTCAAGCGACTATTAATGGCAACAATGTATACGAGTTCGGGTGGACATTCGATTCTGATTTTGAGAATGTTACTTTTACTGATAACGCTGTTGACGGGTATGTAGTATTTAATTCTACAATAACTAATTCTACATTTACATCGAATACTATACTTGGGGGATTTTCTGATAGTAGTAATTCGGTTGTCTTTACTTCTTTTATTGGGTCAACTTTTTCTAATAATACCCTCAGTGGAAATCTTTCTAGCACGGCATGGACTACGTCTGCTCTTAGCGGAAATAGGATGGGTGTACTGACGGCTACTACACTAACTAACGCTAAATTCACTGGAAACACTCTTAGCTCGATTTCTATTACTAGTCTATCGACCAGAAGCAGCATAGATAATAATCTCACCTTCTCGACCACCGGCGGCATAGCTATATCCGGAGCTGTTACACTATCAAATATAAATAATAATGTCACGAAGTTCGTAACTGTTGGCGGAACAGTTACGGACTCAACGATATCTGGTAACACAGCTGAATATCTTGCCCTAGTGGCTCTTACTAGAAGCAACGTTGGTGGGAACTCTATGGTCGGGAGCAACGTCATTGCTCCAGTTGATATAACCGGAGCTATAGCTGATTCTGTTATATCAAATAACTTGTTTTCATCTACGTCGGCAACCTTGGATTGCAATTTTGGAGCAATGACCGATACGGTATTTGATGGAAACAATATAGAAATTGGTGCCAGCGCCGACATAATATTTTCCGACCTTACATCTTCGACCATTAGCAATTGCCACCTAGAGAATACGAGTGCTGTGGTAACTATTGGGGCACTTGTCAGCTCATCTATTTCAAATTGTGAAATAGTTTCAACTACAATTTCAATTCCAGAGACCTCAACTGGCCTCGTATCTTCCAATATAACAGGCTGCCACTTTACTGGAGATTTCTCAGTAACGACATCTGTGTCAAGCTCTACCACAATACTAAACTCATCAATTTCCAATAATGTTTTTGGCGGCGCTGTTGATTTTAGTTCAACAGATATAGTTTTTAATAACTCTGTAATGTCTGATAATACTATCATTGATAACACGGCAATTAATGTCACATTGGCTGGAGGAACATTTGCGCTACTCGATAGCACTGTGTCAGGAAATAAATTTGGTGGAACGTTTAATATGAATAATTCCTCCGGAGGAGCAACTGGTGCAGATTTAATTAGCGAGTCAACCATTTCTGATAACTCTGTTACAGGTTTATCAGTGTGGGGTACAGGGCTAAATACATCTGCAGCTGGATCAATAATTCTTAATTCCACAATAAGTGGAAATAGGTTTACGGGCGCAAATACGATAGGGCCGGTTGGAAGATCAGATACCCTCTCTTCATACCTAGGATCCACAATAGGCAATAATACGATGGCCGGCATTACTATGCGTGGAGCGCTGTCGCTATGCAATGTCAGTGGTAATGTAATCGGCGGAACTGTTACACTTGGTCAATTACTATCATCGGCGTGTAATGATAATACGTTGGGCACTGGCGCAAGCACAATAACATTAGCTGGTGGAATGGCGTCTGGTGGAACGTTCAATGATAATGTTGTTCAGGGTGCCTTGGTATTAAGTGCCGCGATAGCAGATTCATCTATACTTGGTAATACAATAGTTTCTTTTGCTTCGTCTATAACAGTATCTGATTGTAATATTAGTAATAATATATTTATTGGAGGCCCGACTCTGTCTGGAACTTCTATAGACGGCTTAATATTTGGTAGTAATGTTTTGGGTGCTCTGGCAACAATTTCTGCAACAAGTGCTAGTAATATTGTTATCACTGGTAATAGATCAACAGCTGGACTTACTGCATCCTCTCCTACGTTTTTTAATAGCTCTATATCGAATAATGTTTTGACTGGCACGTTAACGATAAGCGGCAATACGTTAGTCGCCAATCTAGCTATATCATCTAATCGACTTACTGGCCTAACCTACACCGGATCAAGCACCGGGGTTAATTTCGATGTAACGGGGAATCAGGTTGATGGCGCTATGAATTTTACAGATCTTGCTGATAGTGTTATTTCTGGAAATGCAGTGCAATCGACTACAGACCTTGATGCTTTGACCGATTCAGTGATCTCAGACAATAGTTTAGACGGAACGGTAACTGTAACTGGCACTGTTACCAGGTGCAGCGTGTCTGGAAATGTTATGTTTAGTGCTGCTACTCCGTCGGCTACATTTAGTGGCGATATAGCAGCGTCTACTATTTCTTCAAATAGGTTTGGCTCCGCGACAGGCGGGCTTACACTATCTGGATCATCAGTAAGTACTACTGCTTTTATTGGTAACTCTGTCGTGGGATCCCTAATAATAAGTAATACAACAGATAATGTAAATATAAGTGGGAACATTCTGGTTTCCGTTACCTTCCCAGCATCGTCAACTAGGACAACGTTTGTTGACAATAATGTAAGTAGTACATTTTCTACAACGGGGTCAGGCCTGCACGATAATCTTAATCTTAGTAATAACTATCTTGGTGCTATATCATCTAGCACGCGCTTTAGTGAGTGCTCAATAGATGATAACACTGTGGCTGGCGCATCTGCATTTACATCTAGCTTAACAGCAGCCTATATTTTCTTCTTTACTTCTATATCTGGTAACTCCTTTCAGGTGTGTGATATAGATTTTTCTGGTGACTCTGCTGCAAATGATGCGGCGCTGCGACATTCCACATTTTCAGACAACTCTATTTCTAGTACTTTAGATATCGATAGCTCCGTTGCAGCGACCAAGCACGCAATGTATAGATCTGTTGTGAGCGGAAATATTGTAAATGGTGCCACCACCATATCATCAGCAAATACCGCCAGTCAGGCGACCGTGTTAGATTCTGTCATTAGCCATAATGTATTTAATGCGGGAGTTACCATAACACATACCTCTACAACTGGCAACGTTATGAGAAGCTCTGTAGTATCAGATAATGTGTGCTCAACCGCGATGACGATAGCGTCTAGCTTGAGCGGTGCATCAGGGCTAGCTTTGGATGATACTATTATATCTAATAACCAGTTTAGAATTGGTATTACCATCGGCAATGGATCTAGGGATGGCGATGTCGAAACATTTACTGATTCAGCTATATCGGGCAACCGCGTGGGGACCAATTTGATAATGTATGGGCGGCTTTCGGCGTGCTCTATATCTGGCAACCATCTTATGTCTGCGGTGACTCTCGGTAAAGTAGATTCATGCGTTATCTCAGACAACTCGGTTTTGGGTGCTGTCACACTTGGAAGCAATGCGAACGATACCGCCACAGTGTCTCTTACTACTATTACTGGAAACTCCTTCGAGAGTACATTTGACTGCACTACTGGCCAGGTGGCTGACACAACTATTTCTGGTAATGAATTTTTCGGGACCATTAGTACTGATGGATGGGATGATGTTGCCTTCACAGGAAATAGTCTTACTGCTCTTACAGTTAGCGAGCCGGGAAGTCCCTTCATCCGGGCGCTTACTAACGTAGTTTTCTCTGGGAATAGTGCTGCTGGGGCTGTCTCATTTACAACAGCTAGTGCAGCCGGTAGTGCAGAATTTTTGCGAGCTTCATTCACTGGAAATAATTTTAATGGCGCAGTGATATTTGGTACGGCGGTTGCAGTTAATCATGGATTCAATACTATTGTATTTTCAAATAATACTGGTAGTGCGGGCGTGGAATTCAGTTCAACAGCCACTAGCTTTCCAGGTGTAGTTATAATTGGTAATTCTATGCAAGGTACTCTTACCATGGATGCTGGCTCGAGTATACCTTCTCCACCAACTAGCTCTCAGCACCCAACGGTTGCTCTTAATACATTTAGTAGCTATTCCGGATTTACATTTGATGATACCAAGGCTATTGGATGGGGTGATAATCTAACAGCGGATACGATTAGTGCGCCTGGCGTTGTCGGTGGTAACCAATAAGGAGTAAGGTATGAAGTATATATTTAAGATTCTAGATAGTAAGATTTTTCTTTTAGCCATTATAGCGGCAATTGTTTTTGCGTTTATACAAGTTAGGGGATGTGACCAGTCTGAGCATGATAAAAAATTGGAGACGTATAAGAGACAATTAGATGGGCAACTGACAGCTAAAGAGCAAGAGCTACAAGAGGCTAATCACGAACTGGGCGTTCTTAAATCCAAACTGGTATCTCAAAAAGAATTGTCTAAACAGCAATTGGAAGAAAAGGATGACGAGTTTGAGGCATTTAAGAAAGAGCACAATCTGAAAATTAAAAGTAAGGACCGCACCATTGCTAGCCTTAAGCAAAAGGTAAGTGGAGAGTCTACAGTGACCATTGTTTCAAGTGATGCAGATTGCCAGGACATTAATCATTGTATTATAAGTTATAATTGGGAAGACACCCTGAAGAGATTTAGGCTGCGCGACCCGAATATATTTGAGCCGGGCAATGAGACATTCGAAAGCGAGCAGCTGTTCAAGATATATGGCGAAGTATACGAGCAAGAAGACGGATCTCTGCAAACACGGCGATTGGTTCTAAGAGAAGTTTTCCAATCTGAAGACGGTTCGTACGAGCCAATTCCAGATGCTAAGGCAGATATCATAGAGTCTGACTTCCAGTATCACAATCCCCCAACTATAGATCCAGAATGGAACTGGACAGACTTATTTAGGCTACGCGGAATTGCCGTTGCCGCTGTAACTGCCTTTCCTGATGGTGGTAATACAACGTTAGGATTAGGGCTAGAGTTCTTTTCCTGGAATGGATTAGGCATTAATAGTCATACATCTCTAGATTTTGAGAATCCAGAGAAAATAGCGCAGCACATTGGAATAGCGTACAACCCAACAATTTTCGATACAGAGCTTAATTTAGGAGTAGAAGTATCAATAGGTACGCCTTTTGCTAGCTTCTTCCAAGCTTACATGGTTAATGTGGGCTTAATATTTTACCTTAATAATTGAGGGCATAAATGGGCAGATCTTCTTATCCCGGCGAAATCGACTCAGACGTTGAGCTTCCCCGAGTAGATGATAATATATCTGAGGTTGGCGGTGACGCAATTAACTCTTTGCGTGACGCCATATTCTCCATAGAAAATGCTATAGGGGTTAATCCTCAAGGCAATACTGCGTCGTTAGTTACTCGTGTTAATAGTGTAATCGATGCAGATGGGACTATAAAAACCTCAGCCTTGATTACAAAAGGGCTGATCGCCTTACCAATAAGTGACTCTCAAATCGGCGACGGCGCTGCTATACAAGAGGTTAAACTAGATCTTGACTTTGGTACATCCTTTCTCAACAACAGGATAACTACCAATGCTGCTGACTTAGAATCATTTAGAACCAGTTTCAATGCTAATTCTGCCAGAAGTATAAATCACTTTAATGGTATAGCTGATAGACACGATGGATACGATATAGATCTCACTGTCGGTATACGCAGTAGTGACGATGTAGAGACCGCTCTTAACGTAGTAAACAATGCATTTACTGCTCATCAAAACTCAGAGACTGGTGCACACGCTGCGACAGGGATTTCGGTTAATGATGAGTTCCAAAACATATCTGCCATTGATGTTCAGGGCGCACTGGTTGAGTTAGATAACATTGGTCTAGCATCATTGGAGATTCATCAGGATAATTTACATGTTAATGGAGTCTCCGTTAACACTCGCGGCGAGCAGGGTATACAGGGGAATCTCAAAGAAACTGTATTAGCTGGATCTATTTTTCAAACAGAAACATCTAAGGCGACAAATATTTATCAAGTAATGCGACCTAATGTTGCCCGAGTAACCAGCGTAGATTTAGATATTCGTGCGCTGGAAGTTGGTGTTAGCAACGTATTAAGAATAGAGGCTGGCGGAATAGGCCGCACGGCACTTGATGTGACTTTGTCTGCTATTATTCCAACAGACAACCTAGATGATGTCGTTGATGCGATAAATACTAAAGCACAAGGTTGTGATGACCACTATCCTATCTCTGCCTACAACGTTGGTGGCCGGCTCGTAATAGCTCACAATATCCCGGGCAAAGAGTTCACTGTTCAAATAAAAGACGATGTTCAGTTTTCAGCGGCAACTACTCTGGGATTCGGGTCAGTTACATCAACTGTTTTCGAATGGTCCGGAACAACGCACGCCGGGTATGTCGGCGGCAAGCGTATTCCTGATTTGAAATCATTAGTAAAGGTTCATCACAATCATACTACAAGGCCACTAAACACATTAGCTCTAGGGCTAGGTGATCTTTCTACTCTCGGCATTTCTATTGGAAACGAGGGAAGAATTATAGTCAACGTAACCAATCACAGTACAACTCCTACCGATAACGGAACACATTACATATTGGCGTTTCCAAATAGCCAGTCCATAGTTCTAAGTTCCGATATTCAAAATGGTGAATTCGATTTAGAGATTCCCGCGAACTCTGTTAACTTTGAAAACAGTGCTAGCGGAGAGGTGTTTGATATATTCGTTGAGGACGGAGGAGATGGCTACGGAACTGTAACAAAATCTCTCCGTGTATCGTATGGGCCTCTTAGTGGAGTTACTTTACGTGAAGTATCTAAGGACTTCCCCACAACTAGTTTGGACTGGCAGATTATTGATTCCAGTGTAATACAGTTGTTCGAAAACAATGAGGGCGGAGTTCAGACCACAATACCTACTGGATTTCAAGGACAGCTTCGGGTATTTGCTCCAGACAACATAAATGATGCGCTGTTTGAAGTAACCGGTGTTCCTACATCTGGAAGAAAGTCAATGGATGTATCTACGTTTGCTGGGACCGACGACAGGCTCCATGTGGGATCTGTGCATTATTCTGGTAACTTCGGCTTAGCTACTTTGAAATTCTCTACAGACAGCCGCTTACAAGGCGCTATGGTAGACAACAAGTCAGAGGACAAGTTGGACCAGGTTGCGCTAGAAGATGTTATGAGCGGAACCAGGAACAATGGTGTTATCCGTGGTTTCGAGATAGTTTCCTCTGATCAGTTATCATTTAGGGTACGAGGTGGAGACGCGCTAGTAGATGGTAGATTGGTCAAAGTAGAGACCAAGGATGTTACCGTTGATGAGTTTGGTGCAGCTAGCAGATTGGTTTTGTTAGATCGAGATGGCAACTACATAGTAAAAAGTGAGTTCGATGCTGGGTTTGCCTTCGCCGACTTAACTGCTGGTGATGGATATGGAGATGATCGCGGGGTTGCTATCATAGCTGAATTTGAAACCAATGGCACAGAGATCGATGGATACTTTTTAGATCGCCGCCTGATAGTTGGCAATATAGATAAGCGTCTAGTTAACGCAGAAGCTTCGCTTAGCAATAGAATTGACCAAGTGCAAAATTCGGTTGCCGGAAGCTTGTGGGGATTCACCGAGGCATCAGCATCTGGATCTGGAGACGGATATATCGCTGGAATAGAGCCTGGTGACAACAATGGGTTCACTTATATATCTGCTGGTGTTACTGGAGACAACTCTACACTGTCGGCTCGTGGATTCTCTGCGGGACTAAGTCCGACAATAACAACTCGAAGATTTGAATTTAGTGATCCTGACACAATCAAGACATCAATATTTAAAGCGGTTGGTATGACACACATTAATATTTTTGCCGAATTCGTTTTTACTGGATTATCGGGTGGACCATTCGGAGTAAGTGGAGCATCTCACATAGAGCTTGGCGTCGTAGTTGAAACAGGTATAAGCACTATAACTGTGGCTGACGAGTATGCCCGAGTAAAAACAATAAACACTGGCGTGCTGCCATCTGATTCGGTTACAGAGCGGCATGTTGCGTCAATACCAATAACGGAGCTGGGCTTAGCTGACAATGTTATGTTTGACTTTGCTCCACGAGTAAGAATTTTAAACTCAACTTTTATAGATGGTGGGACAGGATCAGATAAAGAGCCAACCATTAGATTCAACCATATAAGAGTTGTTACGTCAAGTTATTCAATAGCAGGAAATATATCAGAGCTAGATGGTACGAGTACACCACTAGCTGCCAGTATTGGCGAAGTACTTTAATAGGTGTAAAAAATGACGACAGTTTATCCTGATGCATTAGACTCAGACTTAGAAATACCACGAGTTGACCAAAATGTTTCTGAAATAAGCGGAGATGCAATAAACTCCATACGCGATGCTATATTCGCGATTCAGAGCACTGTTGGTTTAAGTGTTCAGGGTAACAAGGCAAGTCTAGCGGATCGTGTAAATGTATCAATAGATGCCAACGGCTTAATCAAGAGGGACGCTCTTACCGGAATAGGGCTGATTACTTTGCCAATAACAGATACTCAAGTTGGGATTAATGCTGGCGTACAAGAAGTAAAGTTGGCTTTGGATCACACGACTAACTCGCTGTTTGCGCTTATACAATCTCTGCGAACAGATTTCGATGGCATTTCTTCTGGTGTCTCTAGTAGTACGGCTTCACTTAATCTACATATTTTAGGCCAGGCTAATTTTCATGATGGCTATCACATAAAAATAAATGTTGGTAGTACCACTGGTGTCGCTGGTATGGAAGCCACAACAGTTGGCGACGCTATAAATGAAATAGGATCTAGACTGTTATCCGGAAATGGATCAAGTATAACCCCTCATATTAATTTGAATTTGCCTTCTGCAGTTAAACACATAGCTGCAGAACTATCGGTAAATACTACCAACTTTACCACAATAGATCAAACGGTAACAACGGTACAGGCTGCACTAGATAGTGTAGATGCGAGTCAAGGTGCGCTGGGTATCACCCACATCGATGAATTTCACTCCAATGGCATATTAAAGAATATTAATTCAGGAACCCTGTTTAACTCTAGGCGGCAACTATTAGGCCCAACTAGCGCAGTTACTTACACCGAGGCAACTAGCATTATAAAGATACCTGGTGTAACTTCATTCTCCAGCTTAGACGTAGCTGCAGGCGATGTACTTCAAATAGTTAGTCAGACTGGAATACAAGATGCTGGAACATATCAGATAAGAGCGTTTGGCCCTATAGTATCGGCGAACACTCTTGGCGACTTGCCCGTTCTAGCTGTTGATGAGCTTGCTATATTTCATACATTTGTAGAGAGCCGCGCCGCTGGCGATGGAGTATCTGTTAATATATATAAGCCAGCGTCTGTTTCTAGCGAACTGGCACCCTTAGCATGTGCTGCTCGTAATAATGAAACCATAGTCGATACCATTTCTATTCTTCCGCCTAATGCTGCTCGCGTTGTAAGCTTAGGATTTAACGGAACGGTTTTCAACGAAGACGGATATGAGGTAGCAATTCGTGCCGGGGTCGGTAGTGGTCTTACGAGAGATCTCATAATACCATCATTACACTTGGAACGCTTACAAACTAATCAGGCGGCTCCGGTGAACTCTCAGTCAGTTGCGGAAAGGATTAATGCATTTGTATCCGATCCTGATTTGGGGCATAACTTCCCTATTACTGCATACAGAGTTGGCAATGAGCTAGCCATCGCACATAACCTAACTGGAGCGAATTTCACGCTTGAGGTTATAGACGGATACACTGGTAACTTTCCCTTGGGCCTTGATGCATACGGAGCAAATGTTGTTGGTAGCACTATAGTAGGGAACGCCAATAACATCTACACAGTAAATGGTAGATCTCTAAATTCTGTAAGAACTGCTGTCGATGGGTATGGAAGAATCGATGCGGCAACTTCTACCTTCATAGTTTACGACAATACTACTAATCGGGCACTAAACCCGCTTCGATTCGGTGTTGGACCTGGGTCGGTAATGCATGTAACAGGCCATCCGACTTTAGCAACTAACGGAAGCTATACTTTATTTTCTGCTAACTCTACGACTGTATCTCTGTTTAGCGCTGAGACTATCAATGCTCCATCCACAGGAACCACGTTTAATGTTAGTTTCACAGATGCAAATATCTCACTAGATGTTCTGGAAAGCACTGAGATAGAACAGGGCCTGGTGCAGGTGCTTATAGACTCTGCTGGTCAAACGCTACTGCATCAAAAGTTACAGTACGGTACAAATCTTGGATCAGCTATCGAGTTGATCAACGTTTCTAGTAATTTCCCAGTAGGTGACGTAACGCTGGTTGTCGGACTAGATGGCAATCTTGCTACATTTAATATAATAGACGATACGGTATCTGGTACTACGGCGACCATACATGAGAATTTTAAGGGCACGTTTAAGTTGTTCCACTCAAATAATATAGAGTTTCTTACTGTTCGCGTGATACCGGGGATTATACCAGGTGGCATTGAGGTTGTAACCGTAAATGAATCATTGGTCGCAGATGAAGCAATGAAGTTGTGTACTGCACATTTCAACGGAACACTTTCGATTACTAGTTTAATAGACAATCGGCAGTTCGGAAGTCTAAGTTCTGACGAAGTTAATGATAGCTTTATAGAGGTGTTTAGTCAGACTCCGGTAAAGGACTTGAGATCTAATGGGGTTGCCAGAGGGTTCGACGTACTGGACATACCGTTTTTCGATACTACTCTAAACATGGAAGCACTGCCACTACAAGGCGGAGTTGCCTATGTTAATGGTGTTAGGATTCCGGTTGAGACGCAAAAGGTAACAGTACCATCTCACGACGAAGAAGGCAGTATACTAAATAATGCAACTAGGATTATAGGTATAAATGAATTTGGATCGATTCAGATATTTAGTGACGATTTGGGAGAGTTTCTGGTTGATGGATATAATGCCTCCGCCGCGTTCGGTAAAGTTTTGCCGCTGTATCAGATTCAAATTGTAAATGGCGGGCTTGGCACTGTTACTGATCTAAGGCTGTTCATCAACAATATAGATGATAAGGTAGAGCTTATAGTTGATGAGAGCAACAATGTAGTTGGTAACTTTAGGAGTTTGGAAGGCGCCCTGCTGTATGCTGAGAGGTATCCGGACAACGAGCGCTTAACGATCAGAATACTTAATACAGTGTCCCCTCAAGAGCGTATGACAGTCCCAGAGGGTGTTTCTATACGAGGGTACTCTCCACTTGGCGGCGAAGGTAAGCATAGAATACTAAATACCAACGCACTGGGTGGCAGTTTTATTACTCTAAGTGGCAGTAATGTGTTAGAGAATGTAGCGATAGAAAGCTCTGTGGTTTCTCTAGGTGCACCACTAGTTAGTATAGCTGGATCAAATGTAACCGTAGATAGCTGCATGTTTAAGTTTGGCGACACTATATCTTCAAACAGTAATGATATCGCTGTAGAGATCACTAGCAATGCGTCTAGTAATATCAGGGTCATCAACAACTTAATAGATAATGTGTTCTCTGGGGTTGTAAGTCTTAGTGGATCAGAGGATTTGCTTATACATAATAACACTATAACAAATCTTAGTGGTACTGGTGGATTGTCCGAGGGTATCAAAGTAAGCACGCTAACTAGATCTGTAGACACGGTTCGAATAACCAACAACGTAATAAAGATTCCAAGCGTTGTTCAGCCCACAGATATTAGAGGCATTTCAGTTGACGTTCGAGAGAGTATAAGTGTTCTAAGAGTAGACACCAATAGTGTTGTCCATGAGGCCGAAAATACAGTATCCAATGGAATTCGTGTGGCCAGTGAGCTATCTCCCAGTGGAACAGGAAACAAAGTCGGCAACCTATTTGTTACCGGAAACTACATTACTGGTGTAAAATTAGACGACAATAATGTATTCGGAATGTATTTTGATGACATAACTGACGCCGAAATTACTAATAATTCTGTATTTAGGTGTGGAGTTTCTGGCGCTAGTAGAACTGGCACAGCTATGATATCCTTTGGAGATCGTGTTACGGCAGCTAAGATCGACGGAAATGTGTTGAAAAATGGCGATGTCCTCCGTGGTATTGAATTCTCTAACTCTTCAGGCCGGGTAAACATAACCAACAATGTTTTGAGAAGCCTGGGTACTGAGGCGCATTACATACGAGGTGTTGCACCATGGTCTACCATATCTGGTAACACTTTGGTTGGCCCTGGTGAAATAGGAATTAGGTGGACCGGCGCTAGAACAAAGATATCTGATAATCATTTGAGCGCTGAGACCATAGCTACATATGCTTTCGAGCTTTATGGGATTTATGTCCAGGTGAGTGACGTAGATATACAAGGCAATACGATTTCTGACATGCGGTTCGCTACCAGCTCAATTGGAATAAGCAATATCAGCTCAGCGTCTGATCGCGTCAGAATAACTGATAACACTGTATCGACTGACAAGATATCCAAGATGATTGATCTGTATGGAAACGATCATGTGGTGGCTAATAATAAACTCTACAATGTATCAAAGCAAACCTCGCCGGATCAACTTGCCGCGGGCATTCAGCTGAATGCTGTTTCTAGAACATTGATTAGCGGGAATTCAGTTGGCGGCGAAGTCAGCGTTGCAATTTTCTCCAACAGCACTACAGTATCAGATCTTACAATCGTTAATAACAATGTCCATGCGACCAGTATACTTAGTGGATCTATAATTTTGGCAGATGTTAGCTCTGGCGGCAGCACTGTTAGCACTTGTTTTGTAGCTGGCAATCGTTTTCCTGATGGCGACGCTGACGGAAATGCAGTTGGGCAGACGCCATCATTGACTGTTACTAACAGTAATATTTTAGGATTTAATGTTGGTCTAACTGACTCTATAAGTCTGCCTGCTTCATCCGGTGTTTCTGGATTTGAAACCCATCTTGCTAGTGATGGATATGCAGGTATATCTCACTGGGTTATGAAAAGTACAAATGATTATTGGGAGATTAACCGCGAATCTTTCAGCGGCACAAGGATTTTATATTTCCCAATAAATGGGTTACCAAATGGGGCTAAGCTGAATTCTGTTAATGTGCAGGGTAATACGATTTTGGGTGATGCGGAGATTGAAGCGCGCCTATTTAAAAAGAGTGTAAACATTCCAATTACCACTACGCCGCTTACTGGAATCGTAACATTGCCGACTGGAGAGTATGGAAATAACACCCCCGGCGGCACTACTAGAATCCCAGAGCCGTTTCCCGCTGCGCCGCTGCTTGCAGAGATAATTAACTATAAAGAAAATTCGTACTATGTGCGCCTAACGCATGCCGAGGTTGAACCCCCTATTGGTGGACCAACGAATATAAATATACATGGGATTACTGTAAACTTTACATATTAAAGGAGAAAGATATGACAGGTTCAGGTTTAGAAATGTTAGAAGAGATATTAAGAAAAGTGAATGCCCTAGAGGCGCAGATGAAAGTTATGGATCAAAACATAAAGCGCATAGCCAACACAGCTCGGATAGCTGAGATGGCTACGAAAGCTGCTGGTACACCGTTAGCTGATTGGTCCACAGCGATAGCCCCCAAGCCTAGAGCTGTTGTAAGCGCAGAGGAAGAGATAAAAAAAGCTAGGGCTAAGATAGAAAACAAGAGACCCATGCAGTTTAAATTTGAGCAGACCGACGCTAGCAAAATGGGCGGGCCGGCTGCAGCATCACATAAGAATAGAGCTGTACCGAAAACTATTATGTGTAAGGGTAAAATGCTAGTAGATTCTGGGGATGGCGAACTTCCTCTATCCGGGCTGTCGGTTAAGATTTTCGATTCGACTGATAAGATAGTTAAGGAGACGAAAACAAATAGAGCTGGTCATTGGATGAGTCAGCTGGCACCTGGAAAATATGTAGCTCTGTATGAGGGAGAATACGACGGAACCAAGTTAGTACCGGTTAATAAAAATTTCGAGGTTCCGGATTCACTAGAGGAAGGACAAAAATTCGTTGAGGTGGTTTAATGCCAATAGGTTCACATAGAGTTGTATCTGATATATTCAGTCTGGAAAATGTAGTTCAGCAGACTGGAGTTGTGCATGGAAAGAATATCCTAATAGATATGCTAAGGGATATTTTTGCCCAGGATCGTCAGTACAAATACGTGCAGGATGTTTTTGGATTTCCCAAAACACCGTCTCACTTAGGTCTTGATCCGGAAGCGGGTCTAGATGATACCAGTACCACTAGAGTTTTCATAGGCAGTACGTTTAGATATGACATAAAATTCAATCCGTCTATTATAGTTAAGAGCACTGGCAGCAGGTATGTTCCCATAGCCTTTAATCAGAACTTATTGTCGGTTATTAATAGGCGTGAATTATTGATAGACGGCTATGGAAACCAGACGGTCATTACCACTCCAGCATATCACACTTTGGCTGGAGCATGGGATCAGACTTTTGAGGTCAAGGTTATAGCTGAGAATGAAATGGATCGCGAGGAAATTGCTGATATTATAAAAGTAACCCTTATGGGAACTCGTCGTCGGGAGCTAGAGCGTGCCGGACTCCATATAAAGGTACTGTCTACTGGGGGCGAGACCGAAGAGAAGTACTCAAATGACTTCCTTTATATGATCTCTATTAATATAGATACAAGAAGTGAGTGGAAGGTTAGAATACCAATAAACGATGTCTGCGAGCGGATTGGAGTATGTTTAACATTTAGAACTATCGGTGGTTCTATAGCTGATGGCCTAACTATAAACGAGGAGATCACTACGGCAGATTTATTGTAAATCTATTAATATTACCACATTAGATGTAGACAGAAGTATACCCAAAATCGTGTATTATTGACGGAAGTATGCATAGTAATTGACGTTTTTTAGACCGGGGAATTTAAAGTAAGTGCGCAAGATAAACTAAAAGTTAATAGGAGCATTTAAAAATGGCAAATATTCCAGGCCTGAGCGGCTTTGTACAACCCGGCGTATTTTCACGAGTTAGAACTATCCGCCGATCCATTGCGATCCCAGGCGGATTGCGCATTCTAGCAATCGTAGGCTTAGGTCAAGCCGAAGAGACAGTTGTTTTGGAGGCAGAAGGTAGCGGCGCTGATGGCGTTAATCCTGATTTCCAGGCATCTAATGCTCCAGATGGCCGACACTTTCAGCTAGCAAGTATCAGTCTTACTGCACAAAGAACCGCTATACTGAAGAACGGCGTTCCTCTTACTGGAGTAGAGGCGACCATTGATACAAACGTATTTGATAGCAAGTATGGATTTAGACTAGAACCCGCAACGGGTAGAGTAGAGCTTCAGCGCGCGCACCTGGTAGATCAAGGTGGAACGTTTTTCGTACCTGGGTCAAGCAATGTTGGTGATGGCACAATTGCATCACTAGAGTTAATCGATGCAAACGCTCCCACAGAAACATGGACGCTAAGAGTTACCAGTGTAATTCGTGATGCGTACGGCGACCCACTTCCAGAGAATGCTGTTTTTACAGCTACTGGTTCTGAGTCAGGTCAGCCTGTTGATGCATACGGCGCTCCCGTTGTATTTTTAAGTGATGGCACAATTCGAGATAATGGTATTTTAAGAATGGCCATTACTGAGGGAGTGACTCCATTTGATCGTGGAGATAGATATACAATTCGTGTAGACAGTGGAGTTTTGGTTCGAGGAGATGTTCTAGAGGCCCGATATATTGCGGCAATCGATCTTAATGATCCAGAGTTCTTCATTGACTCAAACGCACTATTTGCTAAGCATGGCCAACCGACGGCGGCTAATACATTGTCGTTGGGCTCTGCTATGGCATTTGAGAATGGTTCATTCGGTGTTCTGGCTGTACAGGCTAAGCCTCCGACTCCCCGTAGAACAAGTGAGGTTTTGATAGCAAGTGATGATCTACTTACTGCTACGACTGAAGGATTCCCTCCAGTGGGCGCTCCGATTACCTCTTCAGATATAGAGGCATTTAGATACACTCTAGATGGTGGTGTCCCGGATACAGATTCTTCTGTTAACATTCTTATTATAGACCGCACTGATGGATCTGAAACACAAATCTTCCCAACAAAAGTTAGCTTCTTTGATGCTGTGATTACAGCTGATCCGTATAATAACTTTATAGATAGTCCGAATCATACATTTAGTTATACGGTTATTCTGGCTAGCGAGGTTGAGGACGAGGGAACTGATGGCTCAACGACTACGGGATCCAGTGTATTTACCGCTGATTCTGCATCGTTTGCTTCGGTTAACTTGGTTACCGGAGAGTCTGATACTCTTAAGCAGATTAGAGTTTTCAACAGAGATAAGTTTGGAAATGACACTAGCGATGTAGCAGGTACTTATGATATCTCTACCGTCGGTGATGGAACTGGTGATGACTCACTAGTTACACTAACTAATCCATCTGAGGGTGGCACGCTACCATTTACTAGAACATTTACTGATCTGGTTTGGGAGCTTGTTGATCCTGCGGACACATCGGCTAGATTGCTGTTGACGACCGACCTATCAACAGGTGGAACTATCAGCGTTCGTGACGGGATAAGAGCTACCTACATTGATGCTGAGGATGCTGACTTCTTTGATAGCAACTGGGCTGCGGCATACGAGGCACTAGAGGCGGTTAACTGCCAGATTGTTGTTCCGTTGCCGGATAGTTCGTTTAGTGCAATTCAGCAAGCTGGACGGGCTCATGTTGAGCTTATGAGTAATACTGCTAACCAACGAGAGCGCGTGCTGTTAACTGGTGCACAAACTGGTGTTACTAATGCGGCGTTGGCTGGAAGAGAGCTGGTGGCCGTAGAAGATATCGGTGTCGTTGAAGGAATTCAGGGAGATGCTGCAGATGAGCTTCTTGCTGGAGACATTGAGGATCTTCAGGACTTCAGCGTTGTAACCAATTATGGTGGAACATTTAGAGTTCTGTACCTGTGGCCTGACCAGATTGTTAGGGTAATCTCAGGAACCAGAACATTCCTACATGGATTCTATATGGCTGCAGCTGCTGGTGGGTTCTTATCCGCACAGCAAAACGTTGCCATCCCACTGACTCGTAAGGTTCTAATTGGATTTACAATCCTACGTGATAGACTGCTATCTCCATCTCTAGCTAACGAGCTAGGCAATGTTGGTGTTGCAGTTGTTACACCGGTTGTAGGTGGCGGACAGGTATTGTTGGGTAAAACAACAACTTCTGGCGGCCAAGCTGCAGAAGAAGAGCTTTCGGTTGTGTTCATTCGTGATCGTACAGCTACAGTGCTAAGAGATGTACTACGTGGATTTATCGGAATACCCGAAGATCCTACTCTAACTGCATCTATCACTACAGTTGTTACTAAGGCCCTTCAGGCTTTGGCAACTCAAGGATTGTTAGTAAACTTCAGAAACCTAAATGTCACTAGAGACGCGGTTGAACCACGACAATGGAATGTAAGTGTTGAAGTTCAGCCTGCATTCCCGGTTAACTGGATCTTCGTTGACATTAGCGTAGGAGTTTTCTAAACACATCTAGATTGTAAGATAATTTAATTAGGAGATAAACTAATATGACACTCACACAAACTCCAAATACTCAATCTCAGTTGGATAATTCTGATGGTGCTAGTCGTACCAACTCAACGCTATCAACTCAGATTATTATTAAGGTTGGTAACAATCCGGTCGGCGCGTTGCAAGGCTTAACGGTCTCGCAAACTCGTAACCTGGAGCGTATCAAGGAGGTTGGAACTGATGGTATCATTGAAATTGTTCCTAACCAAGCTACAACGTATGATCTGAGAGCAGAGCGAGTTGTGTTCGATCAGCTACGCCTTACGGAGGCATTCTCCAGAGGGTTCAGATTCATCGGCGCACAGCGTATTCCATTTGATATTGAAATTATGGATATCAGCTTTACTGGTGAAAACGTAGATATTTCAACTGGCCCTGAGGGCATAGTGGCAATGACCTATAAGAATTGTTGGTTTACCAACTATGAGACACCATATCGAGCAGATAACTATGTTATTACTGAAACTGCTAGTATTTGGGCAGAAACTGCATTCCTCACTGGTCCTGCTGCTGAAGAAGATATCCCGAATAGTGGTGGTATACGTGGGCTACAAGCTTCAACTGATGGTGGAGGAGTTGAAAGACAAGTTAACTCCGGCAAGCGTCTTGGTTCTCTTGATGCCTCTGGTTTGGTTAATTCATTCTTTGAACGCACCGAGGCCTAAACAGTAAAGAATCCAAATGAGTAAGTTCCCACCAATCACTATTTACCCAAATAAATACGAACATTCATGTGCCCGATTTAAGGTAGTCGGGCAGGTGTATGCTTCATCACACATCCGTTAAAATACAGGAGGAAAGTTATGGTTAAGATAACACATCCATCGATGCGTAAAAGTAGAGATCCGGCGGCACCTATTGCTGCGCCAAAAACATATATAGTAGATGACCCCACCGAGGAGCGAGTAGACGAAATGCCTATGCATGACGATCTAGACGATCACCTTAGTCAATTTGAGAAGCCGAAGTCACCTGTGCCACAGTATTCTGATAACTCTGCACAATTTCCAATCCCAGAGGGTAAGCCTGTGGACAAAAGCAGAACTTTGGAAAATCTCATTTTTATGGGACGGGCAACAAAAGAAGTTGAAATAATGGGGCACAAATTCGAGTTGAGTACTATGACTCATCGAGAGCACAGCCAAGTTGTAAAAATGATGTATAGTTTTGGCGACGCAGCAGATTTGTTTACCATAAGAATTTTAACTCTAGCTAATGCGTTGAGATCAGTTGACGATGTAGATATAAATGAAATACATATAGATGGTGAGTTCGAAAGTGATTATCATCGTAGAATGTCCATTGTTGACAACATTCAGTTGGCGATAGTATCTAAATTACATGACGAGTACGAGCAACTAGTAGAGGATAGTAATACACTACTAGAAGATGGCGACGAAATAAAAAAATCGTAGAGGAGCCCTGGCATCGGCTCCGCTGGAAACTTTGTAAAGTGTGGAATGTGCCCGTAGACCACGAAATGTTTAGCCGCATAAATCTGGGGCAGTGGCATTGGTATCTCCACAATTTCATAAAAGACGAGGAAGAGGGGTACTCTAAAAGACGAGATATGACTGAGTACCTGGCTAGTTTCTCTAATCCTGAGGCAGTTCAAAGAATTAGGGGCGCCAGAGATGATTCAGTCAAGGTGTCCGATAAGGAATTTGGACAAGGTATGAAGCATATCTTTGGGCGTGAGTTCCCAAAGGACATGAAGCGCGGTGATGGAAAAATGCACGCGGCTAGTCCTAAATCTGTAATGAAGGGTTTACAAGATGGTGGCGAAAGCAGCACAACATATAAAGACTGGATGGATGTAAATTTGGAGTAAATGAATGGCTGACGCGACAGATACTGGCCCCATAATAGACGACGAGGCGATTAACAATATAAATGCTGCTGCTAGCGGTGCCGAAACTCTGGCTAAAAATCTTGATGATGCTGTAGCCGGCGGAGCCAAGTTCACAGCTATTATTGGTAGCTCTGATATGGCCAGCCAGCTTAATTCGACTATGGGTGCCTTTAGTAAAGCGAGTGGCGAGCTTAAGAAAAACTCTAATATAAAACTTAATGTTGAGGGTAATATTGATCAAGCGACCTCAAGAGCTAGCGCCAGTATGACCAATCTGGGTAAATCTAGCAAGGGCGCAGCCGATGCGACTGGAGTCGTATATAAGGATTTAAAGAATCTTCTTGGATCTGGCGGCCCTGTTATGGCTGCATTTGCTGTAAAGAAGGGAGTAGGTGAGTTTAGTAACGTAATAGAGAATTTGCAGAAACCGTTGTTAGCCGCAAGGCGACAGGCATTACAGCTTGGAATTAACCTAGGTGCTACTTTTAAAGATGCTAATAAGGGCGTCAATGCATTTAGTAAAAGTATGACTGAAACAACTCGTACCACGAATACACTGTCAGATGAGGTATATAAAGTTCAAGATGCCATGAAGGAGTCTCTTGGGTCGTCTGAACAGTTTATGAATCTGTCGAATCTAGAGTCGGCGCATGTAAAGTTAAAGACATCTATTAACGCAGTCAATGCTGCTATTTTAGTTGGTGCAGCTACAGGGACTGACCCAGGTGCTGTTGCCGGCCTAATAAATACAGCTGTAATGGAATTTAACGATAATGCGGATGAAGCTGTGCTTAACCTTGGTCATATACGCTCAGCGGCTGAGGGGTCAGGCTTTAGCTTTCAAAAAACAGCAGAAACGGTAATGGAAGCAACTCAATCTATTAAGCTGTGGGGAGGCTCAGTTAATGCTGTTACTCCTATTTTCAATACGTTTTCCGAAAGCTTGAGTGCTATTGGAAAAGGAAAATTTGCGCCGGATCTGGTCAAGAAATTTGTGGGCGGGTTAGGCGGCATGGATTTATCAACACGAGCATTCATGGGTATGCAGACACCAGGTGTATCAGGAAAAGGTGCACTGGGCGCGGGGCTTGAGATGGAGGCCGCACTAGAGGGTGGCCCAGAGGGAATGGAAAAAATAATGGAAAGCTTCACCAGCACATTAAAGCAGTTTGGTGGTGGTGGGGGAATAATAACACGAGAAGAAGCTATAGCTGATCCTGGTCTAGAGATGCAATTTGTTCTTCAGAGAAAGCTACTTATGCAAACAGCCGGGGTTAGTCAGCAAGAAGCAACACAAATGATGCATGTTTTAAAGTCTATTGATGAAGGCGGCATGAAGGGCACTCAGGATGCAAAAGAAAAGTTTAATGAGCTTATGGGATCAGGCGAGGCTGTACAAGAACAGACAACAGATCTAATGGTGAAGGCTCAGGTGAGAGTGGAGTCGCAGGTACTTAGTTCTGGTGAAGATATTGTTAGCTCTGTGAATAGCCTTGCTGAGGGGCTTGGTGTTGACAGAGCCATTGGAGGCGCTAGTAAGCAGTTTGATGTTGTTAATCAGCGTGGAAAGTTTAGAGCCGGAGATATAAAGGATGCCGAGGATAGAGTATCAGGGGCAAATATTAGTGCAAGGAATGCTAGGTCTAGATTGGATGCTATGGCGCCAGATGATCCCAAGCGCAAGCAGGCAGTCGAGCGACTAGTTGGTGCCCAGCGAAATGTAAAAAATGCCAATCTTGCGCTAGAGATGACCGAGTTGCGAAAGTCTATGCGCGACAATGCTATAGCTGCCAAGAAGGCTGGCGAAATGTATATTGAGGGTGTTGGGGACGTTACCAAGAAAGAGCGAAATCAGATGGCTGCTGGTAAACTTCCACCAAGGGTTATGGCGGATATGGTTGGAACAGTTTCCGGCGCACTGGGCAAAGCTATTGATGCCTCAATAGGATCTAAAGAGCCCCGTGATACAACGCCTACTGTTCGTGATATAGATAGGTCTAAAGAACCTCGTGAGCCAACACCTGCTGCTCGTGGTACAGATGACAGGCCTACATCTTCATTGGGCCAGCAATTTCAACGTACCAGTGTAGCTGTTAGAGATATGAGGTCTGGTGGAATATCGGACGAACAAGTTCAAGAGCTTATTAAAAAGTTTAACGAAGTGACGGCCTCGCTAAAAGAAAAAGAGCCTGAACAGCGTGATCTTCTACCGGCAATCAATAGAGGCAGGTTCTCCGATCAGCCAGGTGTAGGTCCTAAGTTGCCAGCGCCAGATCAGTTTCCACAGGCTCCAGTGAACAAGGTAGTAGCTGTGGAAGAAAAGAGAAAATTGAGTGTGGACTTCGGTCCTGTTGATTTAGATGTAAAGATAAATGTCATCGGGGGAGAAGAGTCTGTAAAGATTACGATAGATAAAGAGGCAATGTCAAAAAAGATTAAGGGCGAAATTAAACACGAGAAGAATGTAACAGGACTTGAACGCTAATAGCGAGGAGTATATATGTCTAACTTCAGAACAGGTATGGCAGGCGCTGCGGCATCGGCATCAGCGGCAGGCGATAATATAAAGGGGCCACACGCACTTGCAGTAGAACAAGCTGGAGCTGTTGGTGATGCACTGAGCGCTTTATCATCTGGTCCAAATGTACGTATGGCCAATGGGATATCTAATCGTAATAGACAGGTTATGACGTGGCGATTACCAAATGGGACCAATGTACAAATGTATATAAATCCAGAAGAGTTTTCTGTTAATGAATCTAAACAGATAGAGGCTACTCGTACTAAGGGCGGATTTGTAGTACAGTACTGGGGTGATAATTTGACAGAGCTTACTTTAAGAGGGACTACTGGTTCTGCTGGGGTTGCCGGAATTAATGTGCTGCGAGATATTTATAGAGCAGAGAACAGAACGTTTGAGCTAGTTGCTGCTACACAATTACAGGAATTACATGATGAAACTGCCCAGCTTGAAAGTAGTGAGGCTGGTAATGCAATCGAGAGAATATCAAAAGCTATACGACGAAGAAATTTTATTCTACGTCCGTCGCTAGCGTCATTGGCTTTAAGCGTGATGTTGTTTTATCAAGGGGTTCAGTACCGAGGATATTTCAAGGCATTCACTATGAACGAAAGTATTAATAAGCTAGGGTTATTTGATTACAATATATCATTTACTGCAACTGAGATTAGAGGAAAGCGTGATAACTTTATGCCGTGGCATCGTGAGCCTCTTGCTGATGATTTGAGTGGACAATTGTTGAATGCTACGGGCAATGCAATACGAAGTGCTATTGGGCTACAGCAACAAGCTCCGCAGCAATTCCACCCGGAGAATGCTCCGTACACATTTGGTGGAAGCTCGTTATTATCGCAGGCCGGTGTGGATGCCTCAGGGGCAATTTCAAGTTCTAGTATACGAAGTGGATTACTAATATAAGGATTTAAAAATGGCAGTTATTTTTGGCAGTGATGCTGGGGTAAGAGAAAATCATGCAGAGAGCTTTTCTACTAAGATGACACAGGAGTTTAGTAGAATAAAAGAAGGCATAACAGATAACTTTAACAGGCTATCTGGAAAGCCAGGCGGAATTCCTCGGCCACAAAAGGAAAATGTATTTGTAGACTCTGGGTTCTCCAATGTTCCCGGTACAGCATTCTTGGGATCAACCGTTGACAATGTTGACGATATCCAAACTAGGCGCATTACTACTCAGGAACCGCATCTTACTGTATATATTAAGAAAAGAGCATTTTGGTCGCTGCGGGCCGAAAATGATACTAGATTTATGGATAGTGGCGAGAAGCTATACCTAAGGGCCACAAAGATATTATTTGAGAAGAAATGCTCGCAGCTAGCAGCATACGAAGCTTTGACCAAGCTATCAAGATTGGTGTCAGAAGATTCTGAGTTTGATGCCTTACCAGTCGATCAAACCAGGGAAATACTTAGAGAGTTTAATAGAAATTCTATAGATGTTGCTGAGACAGAGCTAAAGACATTGAGTGGAGATGCCTCTGTACTAAAACAACTTGAGATTAATGGACTGAAGAGCGACATTTCAGATCTAGAGGATATGTTAGAAAGTATGCAACAAGTAGCCGATATGGTTAGAAAAACTAGTCACGCAACACAAACTAACTGGGTTGTTGATGGTGATGATGCTGATGTAGTAAATGTCGGAAGAGGTAGCGGGGTTATTGAGTTAACACTGGTGAGTGATATGAATTCGTCGCTAGGCATTGAGGGTGATGAGGGAAGTGTATCATTCACAGTTCAGGATCCTTATAATCTTACTAAAATATCTACTGATGATGTTGAAACGTCTCTTAGTGCTGCAACCCGGGAACAGGCAAGTATAACAAAGAAGTTTGATGATCTATTTAATGGTATTGGTAGTATAGATGGATTGATAGGCGGTGCCAACAGGGGGCCAGCTGCTATACTTGAAGAAGTGCGGGAGAAGGATAATGAGCTAAAGAAGTTGCGAAAAAACAAGATAGCTAATAATTTTGGGCTTGGGCAGAATGCCGCGCCACTAACAACATCCGATGCTACAGAAATAATTTTCGAAATTAACCCAACATCTATAGCGTCTAACAAAGTTACTGGATCTGTGGCAACCATACCGGAGCCATTCAATAAAGATAACTTTCGCATTGTTCTAGGGCAGCTCCCAGTAGAAGAGCGTCTAGGTGTAGAAGAAGACAGGCTGGTAACAAGAATCTTTAATCTTCTGGACTTATATGTTGCTAAAGTTGAGTCGATGAATAGATCTATTAAGGCTGACAATAAGAATGATGATGTGATATATGCTCGCCGCCAGCTCAGATCGCACTATTTGGGTAAGTCTATAGTTCAGCCTATGGACGGCATCCACATGTATATAAGGAGCAAGACTAGGAAGCCTGGCGAATTAATCGGCCCATTAAATTCACTGCTTAACAATAACAAGTTTGTGAAATTGTTTGCAGATGACGAAGAGGTTAATAGCGCTATAGTAAGAGAAGAAATGAAGCAGTTTGGTCTAGATGAAATAGATCTATCCGAACAGCATTATAAGGACATGCGATCAAGCAGTATGCTTAGGAACGCCGGAATGCATGTGTTTGGTGGATTAGTATCTAATGTTACAGAGAGTTATAACG
>Ga0255048_10000248_pt1 | contig 40914 bp, 38 predicted proteins | sample JV7_2_2_MG_FD_183619 | JGI IMG/M metagenome (GOLD analysis project Ga0255048, IMG submission 183619) | Seawater microbial communities from Jervis Inlet, British Columbia, Canada - JV7_2_2 | ecosystem: Environmental > Aquatic > Marine > Inlet | place: Canada: British Columbia | collected 2016-10-06 | reverse complement strand
CGTCGTCGTCGAAGATCTCCTGGCACAACGGGGCGACCCGCGACGAATGGATCGGACTCGTCTCGGTGAGAAGCGCGAGATCGAGCGCCGCCCGGTGGTCGCGCTTGAGATCGCCGTACCGGTCGAGTCGCTCCGATCGGGGGCCAAGCCGGTTCGCAAGGTCATGTTGCTCGAGCTGCGCGATCAGAGCCGTCAGGAACGCCGAGATGTCGGCCACGACGGCCAGGTCGACCGGCTTGTTGGAGCCGATCGCGACCTCGTCGATGTCGACCTGGATCAGTCGCTGCTCGGCGGCCGAACGCCAGTAAGGCGGCTTGCCCCACCAATCGGTTTCGCCGAGACGAGTTCCGAGGGCGAGCACGCAGTCGGCGTCATTGTGGACTCTCGAATTGAGCTCGATGTCATACATCGGGATCGACACACTCAGCCGCTCGTCGATGCAGTCGCGCCCACCCCAGCTGGTGGTGACCGGTGCGGCGAGCAATTCCGCTACCCGAGCCAGTTCGGCGTATGCGGCGGCATGTACAACCCCGGTGCCGGCATGAATGATCGGCGCCTCGGCACCGATCAGCATCTCCGCCGCGAGGCGCACGGCGTCGGGATTGGGCTCGATCCGAAGCTGACGACGGTACTGCTCAGGGCCCGGATCGGGCACAGAGGGGAGCGCGAACGAGCCGTTCACGATGTCCTCGGGAACCGTCACGTGGACAACACCGGGGCGACCGCTCCAGCAGTGGCGGAAGGCACGCCCGAACGCCTCGGGGAGACGCTCGATCGACGCCACCGCCTCGGACGACTTGGCCATCGCGCCGATCACCGCCGGTTGGTCGAAGTACTGGAACGTGCCGCCACGATCGGGGCCGACAATGCCCGAGCGACGCCAACTGGTGATCAACAGCACACGGTTGCCCTCACCGTTCTCCACCGCCACGCCCGCCAGCGCGTTCGCCGCCCCTGGTCCATTGCTGGCGAGACACACCCCGAGCTTGCCCGTGACCCGGGCGTAGGCGCCGGCCATGTGAACGGCGCTCGTCTCGTGCCGCGGCGTTATCAGTCGAATGCCGTGGGCGCCCAGGCTCGAGTAGAGGCCGAAGTACGACCCGTCGATGATGCCGAACACGGTGTCGACACCCTCGGCATCGAGCATCGCCGCGATTCGCTCACCCCCCGAAGCTGTAGTCATTTCCCCCTCCTCGTACGGCGAGGCCTAGCGATCGTCTGCGAGCCGTCGTGGCCAGTGTCGACGCACCGTAGTTCCTCCAACAGGGACCTGCGTCAAATGTCGGCCGCCATCGCTCGATCCGTGCTCGTCATCAATCCGCCGCCTCCGGTCCAGCCGATCGGCGACCAGGACGGGTTGAATCGGGGTCATCGCTCAGACACGACCGGGCACTGATTCACACCGTCTCGGGTGCTCGGCATCTGACCGGATTCTCCGGAACTATGACAAAATGTAAACGTGACGACAACTCGCCTTGATCCCGATCTGCTCGCAACGCTGCACGGCCGAAGCCTGCTCACCACCCACGACTTCACGACCGAAGAACTGAACGCTGTATTGGCCGTCGCCGACCGATTCCAGCAGCTCGATCGCAGCGGCGCTTCGACAGCGTTGCTCCCCAACGAGCTCGCCTATGCGATGTTCTTCGACAACTCGACCCGCACCAAGTCTGCGTGGGCCGGCGCCGCCGCTCGGCTCGGGATGCAGCCGGTGATCGTCGACGGCTCGTCGACCCAGGTCAGCCACGGTGAGACGGCCGAGGAAACCGGGGCCATGCTCGGCATGAACGCCCACGCCCTCGGTGTACGCCACGACCTGATCATCGGCGAGGGCAACACGTTCATGCACGACGTCAAACGCGGCATTGATGACTATCTCGCCGCCACCGACGACAAGCGTTCGGTCCCGATCGTCAACCTGCAGTGCGACATCGATCACCCGACCCAGACGATGGCCGACCTGTTGTGGCTTCGTGAGCACTTCGGCGGCGACATCGCCGGCAAGCGGATCGCCGTGTCATGGGCCTACTCGCCGAGCTATGCCAAGCCGCTCTCGGTGCCCCAAGGCCTGGTGTCGTTGCTGACGCGGTTCGGCGCCCACGTGACGCTCGCTCACCCCGAGGGGTACGACCTGCTGCCCGATCCAATGCGGTGGGCACACGACGGAGCCGTGCAGTCGGGCGGTTCGTTCGAGGTCACCGATGACATGGACGAAGCCTTCGCCGACGCCGACGCCGTCTACCCCAAGTCATGGGGCCCGCAGGCGTTGATGTTCGAACGTGTCGCCGCCAACCAGAGCGGTGACGCAGACCGGTTGCACGAAATCGAGCAGCGAGCACTCGCCATCAATGCCGACAATCGCGACTGGATCTGCGATGAGCGTCGGATCGCGCTCACCAACGATGCCTTGTACCTGCACTGCCTGCCGGCCGACATCGGTGACGAGGTGACGCCGGCTGTGATGGATCGGTTCCGGGTCGCCGTCGCCGAGCAAGCAAACAAGAAGGTGTATGTCGTGATGGCCCTGCTGGCCGCCGCCAAGGTCGACGACCTAGCTGCCCGGATCGCCTGACAGACACCTCACAAGCCCGAAGCAACGAACGGAGAACTGACATGTCACTCGACCAACGGGTCGCCGAACTGGCCGCCCGCTACCGGCCACTCGCTGTGGAGATCTTGCGGGAGGCGGTTCGTATCCCCGCCGATCAGGTCGACCTGCCAGAGGAACACGGCGGCGACCAACAGGCCGGGCTCAGCAATCATGAACGCCCGCGGCTCGAGATGCTGCGCAAGCGGATCATCGAGATCGGCGCCGTTCGGAACGCCGACGACGTCGGCTTCGACGAGTTCGGCAACCTGGTGTGGACCGTGCACGACGAGGACGACGGAATCGCCCCCGACGACAAGAAGATCATCTACCTCGACGGGCACTCCGACACCGTTCAGGCCTTGCGCCGGCAATGGCACGACAAGCTCGACGGCGCGATCGACCCTTACGACGGCCTCGTCGACGCCTCCAGGTTGAACCGCGAAGCGGTGCGAGCGGAACTCGGCTACCTGCCGCCCGACGATCAGTGGGAGCACCTCGTGTTCGGCCGCGGCACAGCCGACCAGCTCGCCGGCGTGATCTCCCAGATAATCGCAACCAAGATCCTGCTCGAACTGGCACCGCAAGGCGCACTGCGCGGTGCGATCATCAGGTCCTATGCCACGGTTGCCGAAGAGGACAACGACGGCGGCGGCCCGCGCTACGTGGTGAGCAAGGTGCTGCCGGGGGCGGCGCCGAACCTGATCCCCGACGTCGTGATCTTTACCGAAGGCACCGGCGACAACCTCAAGGGTGCGCTCGGCATCTACCGCGGCCAGCGCGGCCGGATGCAGATCGAGGTCACCGTCACCGGCCGCTCGTGCCACGGGTCGATGCCGCACCTCGGGCTCAACCCGCTCGAGTACGGCGCCAGGATCCTGGCCGAGGCCGCCGATCAGGCCGTCAACGAAGGATTCGCCGAGCACGACTTCCTCGGCGCCGGAACCCGCACGGCCTCGTGGGCCGAGCTCGACACTCCCAGCGATTGCGCCGTTCCCGAACGGTTCACGTTCCGCTTCGACCGTCGCCTCACCGTCGGTGAGACACCTGAGATGGCGGTGACCGAAGTCGAGCGGTTGGCCGCCATCGAGACCGCTCGCGAGGCCGGGCTGACCGTCGAGATCAGGGTGCCCGTGTACGAGCAACCGACGATCACCGGCTACATACCCGGCAACGCCCAGATCTACCCAGGCTGGGTAACCCCCGAGCAGCACCCGGCGATCGCGGCGGCCGTGAGCACCTACGAGCAGGTCGTCAGCCCGCACATCGAAGAGCCCGAGGGCGGCGCGACCGCCGGCGCACGCCGCCGCCGACCGCGCGTCGACCGCTGGGTGTTCTCGACCGATGGTGTCGGTTTCCCGATCCCGGTCGACGAAGGTTTGATCGGCGTCCCGACCTCGAAGCGGTGGGTCACGTCGGGCACGATGACCCATCCGGCGATGTTCGGGATCGGCGCCGGTGTCGAGCAGAACACACACCGAATCGGCGAGAACATCGACCAGCGCGAACTCGAACACGCGATTGCGGTGTTGGCCCGGTTCCCGAGCGTGTTCGTAGACAGCTGAGATGCGAATCGTCGCCGCCCTGGGCGGGAATGCGCTGCTCAAACGAGGCGAGCGACCCGACTCGGACATCCAGGAACAGAACGTCGAGATCGCGATTGCGGCACTGGCACCGCTCGCCCGCGACCATCAACTCGTGATCACCCACGGCAACGGCCCCCAGGTCGGCGCGCTGGCGCTCCAATCGGCGAGCGACCCCTCGCTCAGCCGTCCTTTTCCGCTCGACGCGCTGGGCGCCGAGACACAGGGCCTGATCGGCTACTGGCTGGTTCAGGAACTCCAGAATCACCTCCCCGATCGGATCGTCACGGCGATCGTCACGCAGACCGTGGTCGACCGGCAAGATCCTGCGTTCGGTCACCCGACCAAGTTCGTCGGACCGGTCTACGACGAGGCCGATCTGCGACCGATCGCCGCCGAGCACGGATGGGCGATCGCACCGGACGGAGACCGTTGGAGACGTGTAGTGGCATCTCCCAAACCTGTGCGGATCGTCGAGACACCGGTGATCCGGTTGCTGCTCGACGCCGACGCCGTCGTCGTGTGCGCGGGCGGCGGCGGGATTCCCGTGATCGAGGGCCCGGGTGGCGAACTGAGCGGCGTCGAAGCGGTGATCGACAAGGATCTCACCACCGCCTTGTTGGCCGAGCAGCTGAACGCTGACGCGTTTCTGGTGCTGACCGATGTCGACGGAGTGTTCCGTGATTTCGGCACACCGACGGCTGAACAGATCGCATCGATCACAGCTGCCGATCTCAGGCGGGTTCCGTTCCCGGCCGGCTCGATGGGCCCAAAGATCGACGCCGTGTGTCGATTCGCGGAGCGCACCGGCGGCTTGGCGGCGATCGGCTCGCTGGCCGATGCTGCCGCGATCCTCGACGGCAGGCGCGGCACCAGTGTCCTTCCGGGTTAGGGAGCCGGTCGCCGACATCTTTATGCTCTCGACGAGCGGAACCCGCAGCGGGCAACAAGCCCCCTTCCGCCCCAGGCCGTCTGCTTGGATGCCGTCTGCTTGGATCGTGAGATCCGGGCGTCAGAACACAGAAAGGAGCCGTTCATGGAGAAGCAGTGGACGATCAACTACATCCCAGAGGGTGGCCGGCTCACCGGACACCTGGTGGTTCGCGACGATGAGGTCACTTTCAAGGCCTTGTACGACTCGAGTTTCAAGACCGTCGCCAAGAAGGTCGGAATCGCCGTCGGCGCGCTCGGCGCGTCCGGTGGCGCGCTGACCTACGTCCGCGACAACGGTGCCGAGGCGGAGATCGTGATTCCGTCGGCCTCGATATCTCATGCCGTCGAAGCCAAGAAGGGCATGATGAAGCGGGTCGTGGTGATCCTCAACGATGGCACCGATTACACCTTCGAGTACGGCCTGCTCGGAGTCAAGAAGCTGGTCGCGGCGGTCAACGACGTCGCAGCCGCCGCCTGAGGCCCGCCGCCTCAACCACCGAGCGTTCGGTTCGACACCGCGAACGAGGCGAGCGTCAGAACGCCGAGGATCAGCATCGACCACGGCAGTGCGCTCTCTCCGCTGACGTCGAACCACTGTCCGATCAGCCACGGGAACGTCAGCCCTCCCAGCCCCGCAGCCCCAACGAACCAAGCCGTCGCGCTTCCCGTCACACGAATACGACGCTCGAGGTAATTGAGCATCGCCGGGAACTGAGGCGCCGTGGCGACCCCCATCAACACGGCGCCGACCCAAACTGCAGCGGTGCCCCCATTGCCGACGACGAGTACCACGGCTGCAACGACCGCCAGCCCACACGACCCGCTGAGCAGCGACTTTGGCCGCACCCGCCGGCTGAACGCGCTCGACCCCATGCGCCCGCCCGTGAACCCGATCCAGAACGCAGTCGTCAGCCACGTTGCCGCAACATCGCTGAACTCGATCTCTTCCCCATAGGTGTGGATCCAACCGGCGAACCCTGCCTCGAGTCCGACATACAGGAAGAAGAATGCCGACAGTACAATCAGCAGCGAACGGGTCGTATCGGTGTGCTCCTCGCGAACGGTCTTCGGCGCTGACGGCGCCGGGGCACCCAGCACAACGACCGCAGAGACGAGGCACAACACGGTGGCGAGGTAGCTGGCAAACTCGAGGCCGACGTGCACGAGGAGTGGGGCAGACAGCGCTCCCAACCCGAAGCACAGGTGCAAGATGTTCATGGCACGATTGCCACTTTCACCCAGCTCCCAGATCAGCAAGGTGTTGGCGCCAACATCGACCGATCCGGCACCGAGGCCGAGCATCACGAACGTGGCGAACAGCGTCGGAAGCGTGTCGAGTGAAGGAACAAGCACCATTCCGAGCGCCAGCAGCACTAGCGCCGTGGCATAGACGCTGTGAGGGGCAAAGCGGTCGAACATCCGGCCGGCCACGAATGAACCAAGGATGTAGCCGGACGACATGCCGACGAACAACACACCGATTCCACCGAGATCGGTATCCACTCGATCGCGCAGCTCGGACAGGGCTGGGCCCAGCATGCCCACCGTCATCCCCAACACGACAAAGCTTCCGAGGTAGGCGGATACCGGGCGTCGCAGCTCGACCGCGCCAAGCCTGTTCAAAGGGCGCAGCCGCAACCGCCGCCGCAGCAACCGCCGCCACTGGGGCGTTGCACCGCAGCCGGCGTCGATGCTCCGGCGCGTGTGAACATCGACAGCAACCGCACGGTCTCGCGGTGCCCGACCGGGCAGTCGACGGGCGCGTTCGACTCGCTCATCGGCCTGCGCACCTCGAACACGTCGTCACAGGTGCGGCAGCGGAACTCGTACAACGGCATCGTCCGAAATCGTAGCGACCTCCACCGCTGTCACCCTCGGGTGACGAGGGGCCACTTCGGTGGTGCCAGACTTGGGAATGCCGAACCAGAGCTTGCACGTCACTCCGCAACAGCTCGCCGAATCGGTTGCGTCGCTGGTCCGGATCCCGAGTGTCAACCCGTTGCAAGCGGGCCAAAAGGCCGAGGCTGCCGGCCCGATCGGTGAGTGTGTGCTGGCCGAACACCTCGCCTCCAAGTTTCGTGAGCTTGGCGCTCGCGAGGTTGTCCTCGATCAGGTGATCGACGGGCGTTCCAATCTGTACGGGTGGTTTCCCGGTCGCACCGATCGGTTGGTGGTGCTCGACGTACACACCGACACGGTCTCCGTCGAGCACATGACCGATCCCCCGTTCGACGGTCGGATCGAGCACGGCTGCGTGTGGGGCCGTGGCGCGCTCGACACGAAGGCGTCGCTCGGCGTCATCTTGGCGTTGCTCACCGCATGGCGCGATGCCGGTCAGCGTCCCGAGCCGAACCTGCTCGTCGTCGGCTCGGTAGGCGAGGAGGCGGGCGGCCTACTGGGAGCGGCCCGCTTTCGGCAGTGGGCCGAGCAAGGTGGTCTCGAGATCGACCAGATGATCGTCGCCGAGCCAACCCAAATGGCACCGATCCATGGCCACAAGGGCGGTGTCGCACTGCGGATCGAGGCGATCGGAGCGACCGCCCACAGCGCCCTGCCACATCTGGGCGAGAACGCGATCGAGGCGATCGCGCCGGTGATCGCCGCCTTGCAGGCCGAGCACGAGCGGCTCCAGACCACCGCTGCCACGACCGAGCTCGGCCACGGCACACTTTCGGTCACCCTGATCGAGGGCGGCGTCGGCAGCAATGTGATCCCCGACTCCTGCACGATCACCGCCACGCGCCGGATCGTGCCCGGCGAGGACTCGACCGAGGTCTTCCACCAGCTCGTCGCGATCGCCGACGCTGCCTGCCCTCTGCCGACCCGAATCACGTCGGTCTATCCGCCGAACGACGACGGAAGCATCGGGTCGGGCGCCTTCTACCAGCCGGCCGACTCGCCGTTCGCCCGAGCGCTGGCGACGTGGTCCGGCAGATCTCCTCAGGTTGCTCCGTTCGGCACCAACGCTCTGCGCTATTCGGATCTCGCCCGGGCGATGGTCGTCTTCGGCCCAGGCTCGATCGACGATTCCCACCAGGCCACAGAATCGATCTCGATCGAAGACCTCGCCGCCCTAGCCAACGTCTACACCACCTGGCTAAACCCCACCTGAGTTGGGACTTGTGCCAGGCACATCTCCCAACTCTGTTGCTACTACTTGCGTATATGTAGATATCTTTATATACTCATGAAATGGGATTCCGGTCGGAGACGCTGCTGGCGATGTTTCGGGCGATCGGAGAGCAGACGCGACTGCGGATCGTTGCCTTGCTGCAACACGGCGAGCTGACCGTTTCCGACCTGACCGACATCCTCGGCCAATCGCAACCACGAATCTCGCGGCACCTCAAGCTGCTGTCCGACGCCGGGATCGTCGACAAGCACCGCGAGGGGACGTTCGCCTTCTTCGAACTCATCACCGCCGGAGCGGCCGGAGAGATCATCGCCGACCTGCTCGGCCACATCGACGCCCACGACCACGTGCTCGCGTCCGACCGCGACCGGCTGGCGATCGTTCGCGGCCGCAGGGCAGCCGGCGCCCAGGAGTACTTCGCCGCCGTCGCCGAACGCTGGGACGAAGAGCGACTGCTGCACGCCCCCGACGCCACCGTCGAGGCACAGATCATCGATGCGCTCGGCGACCAAGCCTACGACAGCATCCTCGATCTCGGCACAGGAACCGGGCGAATGCTGCAAGTGCTCGCCGAGCAGGCAGCGGCCTCGGGTCGACCGGTTCGCCGCGTAGTCGGCCTCGACAACAGCCACTCGATGCTCGCCGTCGCCCGATCCAATCTCGAGCGGGCCGAGCTGCGCGGCGTCGAGCTCCGCCAGGGCGATGTATACCGCCTTCCGTTCGAACCACACTCGTTCGACCTGATCGTCATCCATCAGGTGCTGCACTTTCTCGATGATCCGGCGCAGGCGGTGCGAGAGGCCGCTGGTCTGCTCCGCCCGGGCGGCCGGCTCGTGATCGTCGACTTCGCGCCGCACGCACTCGAGTTCCTGCGAACCGATCACGCCCATCGAAGGCTCGGGTTCCGTACCGACACGATCGCCGGGTGGCTCGTCCAGTCCGGACTGGATGTGTCGGGGACCCGCTCGATCGACCCACCCTCGGGCGCGTCCGACGAACGTCTCACCGTCTCGTTGTGGCTCGCCGGTCTCACTGATTGTGTCGTCGGCCAATACGACCGGGAGATCGCCTCATGAGTGTGTCGATCAGCTTCGAAGTGTTTCCGCCTAAGCACCGCGAGGGTCTCGGACCGCTCGGCCAGGCCGTCACCGAACTTCAGCGGGTCGATCCCGCATTCATCTCGGTCACCTACGGCGCCGGCGGGTCGGATCGCCAGCGGTCGTTCGACGCCATCGACGCCGTGCGTAGCACGGGCGCCGAAGTCGCCGGCCACCTGACCTGCGTCGGCCAATCCCGCGGTGACATCGAGGACATCATCGATCGCTACGTTGCCCTCGGAGTCAACCAGGTCGTGGCGTTGCGCGGCGATCCGCCCGGCGGCATCGATCACGAGTACATGCCGCATCCCGAAGGGTTCCAGAAAACTGCCGATCTCGTCGCTGCGATCAAGAATCGCAGCGAGCTCGAGGTTTCCGTGTCGGCCTACCCGGAACGTCATCCCCAGTCACGAACCCGCGATCATGACCTCGGCATTCTCGCCGACAAGGTCGCCAACGGTGCTGATCGGGCCGTGACCCAGATGTTCTTCGACAACCAGCATTACTTCAGGTACCGCGATGCCGTGCGGGCGGCGGGCATCGACGTTGCGATCGTGCCCGGCATCTTCCCGATCCACTCGTACCCCTCAGTCGCCCGCTTTGCATCCGGGTGCGGGGCATCGATCCCCGACCGGGTCGCCGAACGTTTCGTCGGACTCGATGACGACAGAGAGACGACCCGCAAGATCGCTGCCGAACTCGCCGCCGAGCAGATCGCCGAGCTCGCCGAGCACGATGTCGAACACGTGCACCTCTACACACTCAATCGTTCCGAATTGGCGCTCGCCGTCTGCGACCTGCTCGACCTCACACGTTGAACCAGAGGTTCACGATGCCAACCCACACAATCCAGGCCGCCGCACAGGATCGAATCCTCGTCATCGACGGTGCCAGCGGTACCGAGTTTCAATCTCTCGGACTGACCGAGACCGACCTGCGCGGCACCCGTTTCGCTGATCATCCGTCGTCGTTGGCCGGCAATCTCGATCTGCTCGTGCTGACCCAGCCCGACGCCATCCGCGAGCTGCACGTCCGATACCTGCTGGCCGGCGCCGACATCATCACGACCAACACTTTCTCGTCGACGGTCGTCGCCCAGAGCGAGTACGGCCTCGACCGGCCCGAGCTGATCCACGAGCTCAACGTCGCCGCAGCCGGCCTGGCTCGCGACGCCGCAGCACAGGCATCGCGAGACGATCGTCGCCAGCGGTTCGTGGCCGGAGCGATCGGGCCTACCAACATCACGCTCTCGTTGTCGCCGAGGGTCGAAGATCCCGCCTATCGGGCGCGCACGTTCCGGGAGATCGGCGAGGCCTACCGGCAACAGATCGCCGGGCTCGTCGAGGGCGGTGTCGACGTGTTGCTGGTCGAGACGATCTTCGACACTCTCAATGCCAAAGCCGCGATCTGGGCGGCGAGGCGGCATGCGGCCGAGTCCGGCATCGATACGCCACTGATGATCTCGGGCACGATCACCGATCGCTCTGGTCGCACGCTGTCGGGGCAGACCGTTGGCGCCTTCTGGCAGTCCGTTCGACACGCCGATCCGATCTCGATCGGACTCAACTGCGCCCTCGGCGGCGCCGAGATGCGCCCATATCTGCAGGAGCTGTCGGGGCTGGCCGACACGATGGTGTGTGCCTATCCAAACGCCGGGTTGCCCAACGCCCTCGGCTGCTACGACGAGACACCCGAGCAGACCGCGGCGATCCTCGGTGAGTTCGCACGATCAGGATTCGTGAACATCGTGGGCGGTTGCTGTGGCACGACGCCCGCCCACATCGAGTCGATCGCAGCCGCCGTCGCCGGCGTGGCTCCACGTCGCCCGGCGAACCCGCAACCGGCGTTGCAACTCTCCGGGCTCGAACCGTTGATGCTCACCGAGCAAATCCCGTTCGTGAACGTCGGTGAGCGCACCAACGTCACCGGCTCTGCGGTCTTCCGCCGACTGATCACCAACGGGGACTTCTCCGAGGCCCTGGCCGTCGCTCGCCAACAGGTCGACAACGGCGCCCAGATCATCGACATCAACATGGACGAGGGCCTGCTCGACTCGAAGCAGGCGATGGTGACGTTCCTGAACCTGATCGCCGGCGAACCCGACATCGCTCGTGTCCCGATCATGCTCGACTCGTCGAAGTTCGAGGTGATCGAGGCCGGGCTCGAATGTGTGCAGGGCAAGGCGGTCGTCAACTCGATCTCGATGAAAGAGGGTGTCGAACCGTTCCTCGCTCAAGCCCGTGTGTGTCGCGACCATGGCGCTGCCGTGATCGTGATGGCATTCGACGAGACCGGCCAGGCCGACAGCGCCGCCCGCAAGGTCGAGATCTGTAGCAGAGCATTCGAGCTACTCACGACCGAGCTCGGTTTCCCGCACGAGGACATCATCTTCGACCCGAACATCTTCGCCGTCGCCACCGGCATCGCCGAGCACGATCGCTACGGCCTCGACTTCATCGAAGCCACCGCCGAACTGCGGCGCCGGTTCCCGAGCTCGAACATCTCGGGTGGCGTCTCGAACCTGTCGTTCGCGTTCCGCGGCAACGACCGCGTGCGCGAGGCCATGCACTCTGTGTTCTTGTTCCATGCGATCCAGGCCGGTATGCGGCTGGGGATCGTGAATGCCGGGCAGCTGGCGGTGTACGAGCAGATCGACCCGGAGCTACGCGATCTGTGCGAAGACGTCGTGCTCGCCCGTCGCACGGACGCCGCCGAACGGCTGCTCGAAGCGGCCACCGGGTTTGTTGGAGAGGGCGCCGTTCAACGCGATCGGGCCAGCATGGAATGGCGCGATTGGGACGTCGCCAAGCGGATCGAGCACTCCCTCGTGAACGGCATCACCGAGTTCATCGAGGCCGACGTCGACGAGTTGCGGGTGCGATTGGGTTCGCCGGTGTCGTTGATCGAGGGCCCCTTGATGGACGGCATGACCATCGTCGGCGACCTGTTCGGTTCGGGTCGGATGTTCCTACCGCAGGTGGTCAAGTCGGCCCGCGTGATGAAACAGGCGGTCGCCTATCTCACGCCGTTCCTCGAGGCAGAGCGCGAGGCGACGATCGCCGCCGGAGGCACGGTCTCAGATAGCGCCAAGGGCACCGTCGTGTTGGCCACCGTGAAGGGCGACGTCCACGACATCGGCAAGAACATCGTCGGCGTCGTGCTCGGTTGCGCCAACTACAAGATCGTCGACCTCGGGGTGATGGTGTCGGCCGCAACGATCCTCGACACGGCCCGAGAGCACAACGCCAACGTGATCGGCGTGTCTGGTCTAATCACGCCGTCGCTCGACGAGATGGTGAACGTGGCGAGCGAGATGCAACGACAGGGCTTCGAAGTTCCACTATTGATCGGCGGCGCCACCACGAGCCGCATCCATACCGCTTTGCGCGTTACCCCCGCCTACTCGAGCGGCCCGGTCGTGCACGTCGCCGACGCCTCGCGGGCGGCGGGTGTGATCTCGAAACTGCTCTCCGACGACACCACCCAGCGGGTCGAGTTCATGAGTGAACTCGACGCCGAATACACCCGTGTCATCCAAGCCCACGAGCGGGCCGAAGTCGAGCGCAATCGAATCGAGATCGATGCCGCCCGCGGCAACGCCGGCGAGTTCTGTTTCGATACCGATTCGGTCGTCGCCCCGACGTTCACGGGTGTGCGGACACTCGACTTGATCGACGTTGCCGAGCTCGTGCCCTACTTCGATTGGACCCCTTTCTTCCACGCCTGGGGCCTGCGCGGTCGCTATCCGGCGATCCTCTCAGACGCCGAACTCGGCGAGGCCGCCCGACCGCTGTTCGAAGATGCTCAGCGGATGCTCGATCGGATCGTCGCCGAGCAGTGGTTCGCTCCGAAGGCGGTCGTCGGGTTCTGGCCTGCTCACAGAGACGGTGACGACATTGTGCTCCCCCACCACGCCGAGCGCTTGCATGGGCTGCGCCAGCAGCTCAAGCGACGTGACAGCAAGCCGAATCTGTCGATCGCCGACTTCGTCGCCCCGGCCGACGCCGTCGTCACCGACCACATCGGAGCGTTCGCCGTGACGGCCGGACCCGAGGAACTCGAGATCGCCAATCGATTCGAGATGGCCAACGACGACTACTCCTCGATTCTCGTCAAGGCGATCGCCGACCGCGTCGCCGAGGCGACCGCCGAGATGACGCACGCCCGTGTGCGCCGTGAGCTGTGGGGATATGCGCCCGACGAGCGGCTCTCACCACAAGAGTTGATCGGCGAGCCATATCGCGGCATCCGCCCGGCACCCGGGTACCCGGCCCAGCCGGACCACTCGGAGAAGACGACCATCTTCGAATTGCTCGAAGCCGAGCAACGAATCGGTGTGGCGCTTACCGAGTCGTACGCCATGACACCGGGTTCGTCGGTGTCGGGTCTGTACTTCGCTCACCCCGACGCCACGTATTTCGCAGTCGGCCGAATCCAGCGCGACCAGGTCGAGAGCTACGCCGAACGCAAGGGCCTCGACGTCGAAGCGACCGAGCGCCTGCTCGGCACGATCCTCGCTTACCAACCCTGAGCAACCCTGACCGGCGTCGAACGTCACGCACAGAACCCCGGTGCGTACTCACCGATGATGACGCCACCCACCGAGTTCGATTCGGTGCGAAAGATCAAGAATGTGCCTGAGGTTGGCAGTCTCGACCCTGCGCCGCGGAGCCCACTGCCGTACCGTCTCAGAATGTCCGAAACTCAAGGTGAAGCGTCAGTGGGATCCGAGCTTGCCGGTCGGGTCGTCCTCGTCACCGGTTCGTCGAGTGGGATCGGCGAGGCGATCGCCCATCGGTGCTCCGCCCTCGGCGCATCTGTCGTGGTCAATTCGTCGTCGTCGGTCGAAGCCGGCGAACGGGTCGCCGCCGAGCTGCCCGGCGAGGCGATGTATGTGCGGGCCGACATCAGCGATCCTGATCAGGCCGACGGTTTGATCGAGGCCACGATCGAGCGCTTCGGTCAACTCGACGTGTTGGTCAACAACGCCGGCTGGACCAAAGTCATCGACCATCGCGACATCGATGCCCTCACCGACGAGATCTTCCGCAAGACGTTCGAGGTCAACGTGTTCGGCACCTGGGGGCTCACCAAGGCAGCGATCCCGCATCTCCGCAAAGTCGACGACGGCAACATCATCAACATCACCTCGATCGCCGCGGTGCGACCGATCGGGTCGTCGATCGCCTATTCGATGTCGAAGGCGGCGCTCAATCAGATGACCGTGCTGCTAGCGAAGTCGTACGGGCCGATTCGCGTCAACGCGGTCGCGCCCGGGCTCGTCGCAACGCCGTGGACCAGCGATTGGCACGCCCTGCACGCTTCCGTGGCGGCGAGGGCTCCGGTCCCCCGCTCGGCGACCCCCGACGACGTCGCCGAGGCAACGCTGGCCCTCATTCGCAACCGCTATACCACCGGCAACATCATGGTCGTCGACGGCGGGACCACCCTGGTCACTTGAGATCACTTTTCGAGGCCCGGCGATGTCCACTTTTCGGTCCGGTCGCACCGATGTCGTACTGTACGGGCGGGAAACTTATGGAGGGGACCAGATTGTGAAGAACAAGCACGCGTATCACGACCATCTCAAGGTCGTGCCGCTGTTCGCGGATCTCAGCGACGACGAACTCGATGAGGTAGCGGGGTGCGCCACCCAACTCGAGTACAAAGCGGGCAAGCTGTTGATGGCAGAGGGTGGATCGGCACATGAGTTGTTCGTGGTGGTCGAAGGTGAGGTCGAGGTCACCCGCGACGGCCAACACATCGCCGACCTCGGACCTGGATCGTTCGCAGGCGAGATGTCGCTGTTGGCACACACCCATCGCAACTCCACGGTCACCACCAAGACCGCCGCATCCGTGCTGCACCTTGATGGCCGCGGCTTCGCGGCGGTCATCCGCGACGTGCCGATGATCGCCACCAAGATGCTGCCGATCGTCGCCTCCTGCGTGATCGACAACTCAGAACACGACGACGGCTGATACCGGCTAGGCCCAACCGGAGCGGACGGCCGTCAGATCGGTACGGCGTGCTCGACTTTGCCGTCCGCGTGGCGGGCGAAGCGTGCACCATCGAGGCCGTGCACCGGGTCGTCGCGGTCCCACGGCCAGCCGCCAAACTGCGTGCGCTGATAGTCGTCGAAGGCCTGTTGGATCTCGGCCCGTGTGTTCATCACGAACGGGCCGTATTGCGCCACCGGCTCGCCGATCGGGCGGCCCTGCAACATAAGGATCTCGGTGCGGTCGCCGGCGGTCAGCGCCACCTGGCGGGTGGCGTCGACGACAGCACCGGTCGACGCCGCGATCGGTTCGTCGTCGACGCTGAGCCCGTCCCCCTCGAACACGTACAGCGTGCGGTTGGTCTCGGCGGCGGGCGGCAACGTGAACCGCGTGCCGGCGTCCATCACGATGTGCCAGATCGCGACATCGGCGTCGACGCGTGACGCCCATGAGGCGGGTGGCGGCGAAGCAGGTTGGGCGGCGCCGATCGACCCAGCGATGACCGTGACCTCGACCTTCGCGCCGGCCTCGTCGATCTCCACGTGGCGTGGGATGTCGCCGTCCCAGAGCATCGAAAAGTGGGCGTCGACCATCTTGGAGGCGGCCGGCAGATTGATCCAGATCTGGAACAGCTCGGCGGTATTTGGAAGGTCGCGATCGAGTAGCGGGAACATCTCGGAGTGCGCAATCCCGTTGCCGGCGGTCATCCACTGCACGTCGCCACGGCCGTAGCGGGCGGAGGCACCCAGCGAGTCGGAGTGGTCGACAAGGCCCTGACGGACATAGGTGATCGTCTCGAATCCTCGGTGCGGGTGGGCCGGAAAGCCGGGCACCACCTGACCGTGGTACATCCGCCACCCGTCGATGGCTTCGAAGTCTTGGCCGAGTTGGCGTCCGGCCAACGACGCAGCCGGACCCTGCTGGTCGTTGGCCGCCGGATAGTGATCGAGGTGATGAACGCAGAACAGGAACGGGTCGGCGGTCGGCCACTGGAATCCGAGAGGAATGGTGTGCAGCACCGAGGACGTCATTGGCCGCAGCGTAGGCGTGGTCCCGGCGCTTGTCGCCGCGGCGGTATCCGAGTTCGAGAGTTGGGAGTTGGGAGTTGTGCCTGGCACAACTCCCAACTGGGTTAGGTGGGGTTGGTTACTACGTCGATCACGCTGATGTGCGTATCGAATCGACGCAGCGCTTCGGCGGCCGACTTGGTGATCGAAGCGAGTCGCGGTTCGTCATTCGGTGCGCGCACCACCAACCGCAAACGGCCCGGCTCGCGGCTTACATCGAACGAGATAGGCGGGTTGTCACCGTCGACCTCCTCGGGGGTTACCACACCGGCGATCAACAATTCGCGACGAACAGCGGCGACGTGGGCGACGCCCGAGATCGCCGCCCGCTCACAGGCCGCCACCAGATCGGAGCCGGCCGTGTGGGTTCCGGGCCCGAACGAGATCGCCTGATGCGGCTCGCACGAAACCACGACGGGGATCCGATGGCGGGCGGCACACAAGGCACCGCGCTCGGACGCCGTCAGGTCGGTGCTCGCCCGGCTGACCACCGCGACGTCTATGCCGTGGGCGTCGAGCGGGCAGTCGCCGACGGACTCGAGGCCTCGGCACGGAGATGAAGGATCAGCTGGTTCGCAGCCGACGACGACGTGACCCGCCGCAACCAGTTCCGATTCGGCGGGGGCACCGACCCCCGCAGCCCCCTCAACCAGCAACACCCTCATCGGGCACTCCCTTCACAAGACGATCAGTCAAGCCTGCGTGTCTTGCCTGGGTGGATCAAGGGTCGTTGGTCCTGCGTTCTCCGAACATGGCTTCGATCGGCAACGATGAGGACATGAATACTCCTCTGGAAGGCATTCGAGTCCTCGACTTCACGAGAGTGTTGGCCGGTCCTCACTGCACTCGCATGTTCGCCGACCTCGGTGCCGAGGTGATCAAGATCGAGCCGCCCGCCGGCGACGTCACCCGATTCGCCTCGCCGCGCCGCAACAGCATCGCGACCTACTATGCCCAACAGAACGCCGGCAAGCGCTCGCTCAGCCTCGATCTCACTCGACCGGAAGCGGTCGAGATGATGCTCGACCTGGCCGAGCAGTGCGACATTGTGATCGAGAACTACCGCCCCGGTGTGATGAACAGCTTCGGGCTCGATTACGAGACGATTTCGGCCCGCAACCCGCGCATCATCTATGCCTCGATCAACGGGTACGGCTCGACCGGGTCGTGGAAGAACCGTCGTGCCTACGCCCCCGTCGTGCAGGCAGAGGTCGGTTTCACCAAGTCGCAGGGCGATCACGGTGGCGGCGGCGTGTATCGCAACGACCGCCACAGCCATGCCGACGTGTACACCTCGATCGAGGCCGCCGCCGGCGTGCTGGCGGCGCTCTACCAGCGCCAACAGACAGGGCGCGGCCAGTGGATCGAGATCGCCATGGCACAGGTCATGCTGTACGTCAACGAGCACTTTCAAGACGCGTTGTGGGACGGGCACGACGACCCCGACTGGGTCCGCAGCATGGGCAACGAGCACCATCCCGTCGTCGAACTCGCCAATCGCGATCAGGTCATCATCGCTGGGCATCCGGCATCCCGGGGCAACTTCGAGAACTACATCGGGGCGATCGGGCGACCCGACCTCGAACACGATCCACGGTTCGCGACACCGGCGAGTCGGAAGAAACATCTCGGCGAACTGGTCGACTACATCCGCGAGTACGCGCTCACGGTGCCCGACGCCGAAGCGATGGAAGCGCGGTTCAGCAAGTTCACGCTTGCCGTCGGCTCGATCCGATCGGTCGCCGAGGCGTGCGACACCGATTGGGCACGCGAGCGCGATGTGGTCGTCGAGATCGACGACCGCGGCGGCGGAACGTTCCGAATCCCGAACGCCCCGTGGAAGTTCGGCGACGCACCCGACGTCGGCACCAGCGGCAGCCCGCGCTACCGGGGAGAGGACAATGCCGACGTGCTCAGCGAACTGTTGGGGCTCGGGCCCGACGAGATCGCTGCCCTCACCGAATCGGGTGTGCTGTCGAGCCAACTGCCGCAACCCCGGTAACGGCGGGGATCGACAGGTCAGAGTTCACCGATCACGGGTTGGTTGGCGATGCCAGCCTCGTCGACTCGACGAAGGGAAGCACCGAGATGCCGAGCACAAGCGAACTGGTGGCGATCGCCGCCGAACACGACACGAGCGACCCGTTGGCCCGTTGGCGCGACGAGTTCGTTGTCGCCGACCCGGAACTGATCTATCTGGATGGAAATTCGCTCGGGATGCCGCCGAGGCGCACGCTCGAGCGGATCGACCGGCTGATCCGCGATGAGTGGGCGGGCGGGCTGATCCACAGCTGGAAGCACTGGCTCGACATGCCCCAGCGGGTCGGCGATCAGCTGGCACCGTTGATCGGGGCGCAGCCCGGTGAGGTCGCCGTTCACGACTCGACGACGGTCAACCTGTACCAGCTGATCCGGGCCGCGCTCAGGCTGCGGCCCGAGCGCTCGGTGATCGCCATCGATCCTGGCGACTTCCCCACCGATCGTTATGTCGCCGACAGCATCGCCGCTGCCGACGGGCTGACGGTTCGTGCCGGGTTCGAGCACCTCGACGATGTCGCCGTGGCGGTGCGCTCGATGATCGACTACCGCAGCGCAGAGATCACCGACATCTCCGCCGAGACGGCACGCGCAAACGAGGCCGGCGCGTTGACGGTCTGGGACCTGTCTCACGCCGCCGGAGTGCATCCGGTCGGCCTCAACGCGGCCGGCGCCCAGCTTGCGGTGGGGTGCACCTACAAATTTCTCAACGGGGGGCCGGGCGCGCCCGCATTCACCTATGTCGCGGCCGACCTGATCGCACAGCTAGATGAGCCGTTCCACGGCTGGTTCGCCCACGCCGACCAGTTCGCGATGACCGCCGGGTTCGATCCACACAACGACATCGGACGGGTGCTCGTGGGCACGCCGGGGATCTTGGGCCTGGTCTCGGCCCAGTGCGGCATCGAGGTCACCGCCGAGGCCGGGATCGCCGCGATCCGCGCAAAGTCGATCGAGCTCGGGCGATTCGCGCTCGAATGCTGCGACGCGCTCGGCCTCGCCACCAGCACACCACGGGTCGACGAGCGTCGCGGTGGCCACGTGTGCATCAACCACCCCGACGCCCGCAGCCTGGTTCCGCGGCTATCGGTCGAACACAATCTGATCGCCGACTTTCGTGAGCCCGACGTGATCCGACTCGGTTGCTCGCCACTGACGACGAGATTCTCCGACGTCGCTCATGCCGCGGGCGCGGTGGCCGAGTCCAGCGCCTGACGATCGCCGGATCACGAACCGACGGACGGTCAGACCGCTCGGTCAGACCGCTCGGTACGTGGCATCCAAGGATGCCGGACCGCCACCGTCGACGGCGACACGACCGTCGTTCACGAGTTTCACCAGGTGAGACCACACGCTGCGTCCGGCAGGGCGGTGGAGCTCGACTCTCACGTCGGCGTACAGCAGGTTCACGATGTCGGGAATCAGGTTTCGGCCGTCACGAACCGCGGCGAGCACTCCGCTCTCGCGTTCGAGGCGATGCTCGACCAGGCTCTCAACGAAGGCGCGCCCGTCGTCGCGGGGAGGTCCATGGGTCGGCCACAGCATGGCGTCGTTGCGGCGGGCGACAAGCCGCAACGAATCGATGTACGCACCCATGTCGCCGTCGGGCGGTGACACCACCGTGGTGCTCCACCCCATCACATGGTCGCCCGTGAACAGCGCCGACTCCTCGTCGAGGCTCCAGCAGGTGTGGTTCGAGGTGTGCCCGGGCGTGTGCACCGCTCGCATCGTGAGCTGCGACGTCGACACCACGAGGTCGCCGTCGACAACCGCCTGGTCCGGCACGAAGTCGTGGTCGGTCGACTCTTCGATCTCGACGCCGTCGTCGGGAGGTTCGACCGGCTCGGTACCCGGCTCCGGACGCGGGTGCGGACCGAAGCCGAATGTGAGTGCTCCGGTCTCGTCGTGCAGCCAAGCGGCGAGAGGAGAGTGATCGGCGTGGCAATGGGTGACCAGGATCGCCCGCACGCGGTCGCCCTCGAGAGCCGTGCGCAACGCATCGCGGTGGGCGTCGAGTAGCGGGCCCGGGTCGATCACGACCACATCGCGGCGCCCGATGATGTAGGTGCCGGTGCCCTTGTAGGTGAACTTCGACGGGTTCTCGGCGATCACACGACGAATCAGCGGGCTGACCTGCTGGACCGTTCCGTACTCGACGTGATCGAGCACACGGAACTCGGGCGCGCTCACGAGGCGACCAACGGGCGGACCCGACCGACCGGTTCGCCGAGTCCGCGGATCGGATCGCCGAGCGCCGACGGATCGACGTCGACCCCCACCATCGCCAGCCCGGCGGCCGCCACGATCCCCGCAGCTCGCCCGTTTCCGTCGGCGATCTTCACGGCCACCGCCCGGCCGTCGGGCAATCCGGCAGCGAATACACCCTCGGCGCCATCCTTGGCCATCAGCCCGGGAACCAACCGCATGATGCGCGTCGCATCGCGTCGCTCGCCGGCGACCAGGTCGGGATAGTCGGTGAATGCCGACCACACGTCGCCTTGTTCGATCGCCAGCGTTCGATATGCCAGCGCCACCGCGCGCAGCGACACGGCGTGGGTGGGCGCGCCGCAGCCGTCGACACCGATGTGGACGACAGGGCCTGCGAGCTCGACGATCCGAGCCGTCAGCGCAACTTGAAGCGGGTGATCGACCGCCAGATAGCCGTCGACGATCCATCCGTTGGTCACGCACGTCGCGACCATCGCGGCGTGCTTGCCCGAGCAGTTCATGTACACCGGTGCCCGGCCGCCTCCGTCGGCGAGCAGGCGATCGGCTGACTCACGATCGAGCGGCAGGTCGGGTGTGTTCCCAAGCGATCGCTCGTCGAGCCCGACGCCCGCCAGTATCCGATGGACGACCGCCACGTGCCGAGCGGTGCCGTCGTGGCTGGCGCAGGCGAGTGCCAGCTCGCTGTGGTCGAGTCGCAGCCCCAAGCGCAGCATCGCATCGGCTTGGATCGGCTTGTTCGACGACCGCGGGTAGATGTTCACGTCGGGGTCACCGACGCTCGACGCCACCTCGCCCGAGCGGTCGAGCACGACGACGGCTCCGTGGTGCAGGCTCTCGTCGAACCCGGATCGATCGGTCACGGCAACCGGGCGATAGGCGTCGGCGAGGTCCCGATAGGCGATCACGTTTCGCCTTGTGGGCCGCTGGGCCCTGGCACGTTCATCGCCGTCAGCTCGCTCTCGATCACGGTGTGGCGCTCGCCCCATTCGCCGACGATCGCCTGCACCATCGCGGCGCCCGGTAAGGCGAGTACCGCACCGGCGGCGCCGAGCAACGAGAAACCGCCCAATGCCGCGCCGAATGCAACCGCCGGATGTAGTTCCATCGTGCGGGCCGTGATCCGGGGGGCGAAGAAGTAGTTCTCGACCTGTTGGTAGACGATGATGAATCCGAGCACGACCGCCGCCTTGACGGGCGAGTCGAGGAATGTGATCAGGACCGGCAGGATCCCGGCGATGTAGGTACCGACGACCGGCAGGAACTGGCTGACGAGACCGACCCACAGTGCGAGCGGGATCGGCGCCTGGATGTCTGCGGCCTGGAACACGACCCAGTGGAACAGCGCCGACAGGACCGCAAGCAGGGCACGCGAGTACAGGTAGCCACCGGTCTTATTGATCGCCAACTCCCACGCGTCGAGCACCTTGCGTTGCCGGTCGGGACGCAGCCGACGAAGGATCACCCGGCGCAGACGCGGCCCGTCGGCGACGAGGTAGTAGGTGAACAACAGCACCGACAACGTCTGCAGCATCCCGTTCAGGGCCTGCAGCGAGAGCTGGACGACGTTGTCCTGCTGGGCGTCGATGAACTCCTGCACGGGGCCGTCGGGACGGTTGAACTCGTCGACGACCTCCTGCGGATCCAGCGACGAGCCGAAGGTGTCGTTGATGCGGTCGACCGATTCGACTATGTAGGTCTCAGAGTTCTGCAACAGGTCGGCGATCTGGGTACCGACCAGCGTGCCGATCGCGGCGAGGAATACGCCCGCGGCCAGCAGAACAGAGAACAGGATCGTGGCGGTAGCGCTGCCGCGCCGCCAGCCGCGGCGCGCAAGACGGTTGACCCCGGGCTCGATCGCCAGCGCCAGGAAAAGTGAAACCATCAACAGCAAGATCAGGCCGCTGAGACGATCCCACAGGTGCTCGACGATTCCGACCGCGATGAAGCCCAGCCAGAACACGACGATCGCCCGAATCACCCATGCCGGGATGCGCCCGTTGGCGTGATCGTCGCCGTGATCGTCGCCGGTCGCCACTTGAGGTGCGACCGCGTCAGGTGCGGCGTCGGGCGGTTCGACGGGTGGCTGTTGTTCGTCGGACACGATCTGAGGTTAGTGAGGCGACGTGGCAGCATGAAGGTATGCCTGTAGAAGCCGTGCGCACGTGGGTCGCTTGTCGAGTTCGAAGCGGCGTCGTGGGACCGAGCGAGCGTCAATAGATCACGGCGACAGGGCGCCGCCCAGAGCAGGGCTGAGATCGCCCGCCCCCATCACGTGCACGCGTTCGAGTCCCAGCCAGCCGGCCATCAGCGTCAGCTCGGAGGCCAACGCCTGGGCGACTTGGCCTTGGGTGATACCCGGCTCACCCCACGCACTCTGCACCAGCAGCGTGCAGTTCGGGCGATCGGCCTTGAGGTCGACGCGCGCCACAATTTCATCCCCGAGCAGGAACGGCAACACGTAGTAGCCGTACTGCCGCTTCGGCTTGGGAACATAGATCTCGATCCGATACCGAAAGCCAAACATCCGCTCGGTTCGGTCGCGGTTCCACACGACCGGATCGAAAGGGCTCAGCAAGGCACGCGCCGAGATGCGGCGCGGGGTGCCGGCGGCGGGATGTAGGTACGCCGGTTTCGACCAGCCCTCGACGTCGACTTCCACCAGGCGGCCCTCCTCCACCAGTTCGGGGATCAGCGGTCGAACCGGCGGGTTGCCCTGACGGTGATAGTCGGCGAGTTCGGTGAGGGTCGCCACTCCGTGGTGCTTGGCGGCCATAACCAACAGCTGCTTGCGGGCCTCGTGCTCGGGAGGGGTCGGCCGATCGAGGATCTCGGCAGAGATCATCCGCTCGGCGATGTCGTAGAGGCGTCCGAAGTCGCGTCGTCGGCGGCGCGCACCGATTCGACCCTCGTGGAACAACGCCTCGAGGGCGATCTTGCCATCGTCGTAGTCCCACCAGGTGCCCTTCTTGCCGACCCGCTGCTTCAGCTCGCCGGCGACCATCGGTCCGTTGTCGGCGACGTAGTCGTAGACCTGCTCGACGAACTCGGGTCGCTCCGCGATCAATTTCCTGAATGCACCCCATCGATGTGGTGACCGCATCCGCCAGCGGAACAGATGGTGATGATCGGTCGGCACGTGGCTGGCCTCATGAACCCAGTACTCGAACAGCTCACCGGCAGCGGACGCATCGTCGATCAGGCTGCGCGGATGTGGCCCGAGCCGGGCGAACAGCGGCAACTCCTGGCTGCGCACCAGCACGTTGACCGAGTCGATCTGGATCAAGCCCATCCGGTCGAGCACACGTCGGAGATGACGTCGATCGACGCGCCCCGCTGGGCGCTGCTCTGCGAACCCTTGGGCGCCGAGTGCGATACGTCGGGCCTGGGAGGCGGACAGCGAAGTGCCGGCCATCGCCGTTGGTCAGTCGTCGGCGACGGTGATCGTGACCGAGTTGATCACGACGTCCTGCTTGGGACGATCGCCGCCACCGGTTGGAACGTTCTGCATCGTGTCGAGCACGTCGAGGCCCCTCACGATCTTGCCGAACAGACTGTAGGACGGCGGGAGGCCGGCACCGTTCGGGCCCGAGATCAAGAAGAACTGGCTGCCGTTCGTGTTGGGGCCGGCGTTGGCCATCGCCACCGAGCCGATCTCGTACTGCCCGGGGCGGGGCAGCTCGTCGTTGAACTTGTAGCCGGGGCCGCCGCGACCGGTGCCGGTCGGATCGCCACCTTGGCACATGAAGCCGCTGATGATGCGGTGAAAGACGATGCCGTCGTAGTAGTGGTTCAGAGCCAGGAACACGAAGCTGTTGACGGTGTTGGGCGCCTTGATCGGGTCGAGCGAGATCACCATCTCACCGATCGACGTGCTCATCGTGGCGGTGTAACGCTTGGCCGGGTCGATCCCCATCTCGGGCGGAGCGGAGAACTCCTGCTGCTTGGGCGCGGAACCATCAAAGGGCGGGAACGTCGACATCCGACTGACCCTACCGAGTTGGCAGTTGTGCCAGGCACATCTCCCAACTCAGGCGGTGACGACGACGCCGTTCCAGAAGGCGACGCGATCTCTTATCTCGGCGGCGGCGTCTTTGGGCTCGGGGTAATACCAGGCGCCGGCGGCGTTCGTCTCACCGCCGACCACGATGTCGTAGTAGCTCGAGGTGCCCTTCCACGGACAGATCGAGGTGTGCTCGCTGGGGGCCAAGAGATCGGCGTTGACCGATCCGATCGGGAAGTAGTGGTTGCCTTCGACGATGACCGTGTCGTCGGACTGGGCGATCACGGTCCCGTTCCATGTTGCTGTTGCCATATCAAAGACAACCCCGCGGCCGGTTCCGCTGTTCCCGCCGCCCTATGGACTACGCCGCCGACTCTCCCTTCGCAACTCCGTTGCACCCCGCGGTCATGATGGGGACCATGGCCAAGACCAGGATCGAACACGTCTGCACCGACTGCGGCGCGGCGCACCCCAAGTGGGCGGGTCAGTGCAACGCGTGCGGTCAGTGGAACACGCTGGTCGAAGAGGTCGCCCTAGCCGATGTGCCGATCATCGCCCCCGCCGCAGGGCCGGCTTGTCCGATCGGTGACATCGATCCACTCGTGGGCGGTTCGATCAGCACAGGGCTCGACGAGCTCGATCGGGTACTCGGGGGCGGGATCGTGTCCGGCTCGGTCGCTTTGCTCGGCGGCGAACCGGGCATCGGCAAGAGCACTTTGTTGCTGCAGTTGTTGGCGGCCTGGCCGGGCCGGGCTTTGTATGTCACCGCCGAGGAGAGTGCTCAGCAGGTTCGTCTGCGGGCTGAGCGCCTCGACGCCGTGCGGCCCGACTTGTGGCTGCAGGTCGAGACGGCGCTCCCCCACATCCTCGCCTCGATCTCCGACGCAAAGCCCGACTTCGTGGTGATCGACTCGATCCAAACCGTGCACGATCCGGCGCTCGGATCGCTGCCAGGGTCTGTGGTGCAGGTGCGCGGTTGCGCCCAGCAGTTGGTGACCGTCGCCAAACGCACCGGGATCCCGATCATCTTGGTCGGGCACGTCACCAAGGACGGATCGCTCGCCGGCCCACGTGTGCTCGAGCACATCGTCGATACGGTGCTGGCATTCGAGGGCGAGCGCCACCACGCCCTGCGGCTGCTGCGAGCCACCAAACATCGCTTCGGCCCCACCAACGAGCTCGGATTGTTCGAGATGGCCGGTCACGGGCTGATCGGTGTGCCCGACCCGAGCCAACTGTTTCTCGGCGACCGTCGCACCGGAGTACCGGGCTCGGCGATCGCGCCCACGATCGAGGGTCAGCGCCCGCTGGTGGTCGAGGTGCAGGCGCTCACCACGCCTGCCCCACCCAACGTTCCGGCTCGCCGCACCACTCAGGGCGTCGACAGCAACCGGCTTGCGCTGCTGCTGGCGGTGCTGCAGCAGCGGGCCCGGATCCCCGTGCAGGCACAAGACGTGTACGCCTCGACCGTCGGTGGCATCCGACTGGTCGAGCCGGGGCTCGATCTGGCGATCTGCCTGGCGATAGTGAGCGCCATCAACGATCGACCGCTGCCGGCAGATCTTGTGGCGTTCGGCGAGGTCGGCCTCGGTGGCGAGGTCCGCCAGGTCGCCAACGCCCCACGGCGTCTCAGCGAGGCTGCCCGTCTGGGTTTCAAGCGATGCATCGCACCCCGTTCGTCGCCGGCTCCCGAAGACGACCGTTTGCGAATGCTGCGGGTCACCACGCTGCCCGAGGCGCTCGCCGCCGCCGGCCTCACCAACTGAGCTTTTCCTAGCGCACCGGGCGCCGGCAGCGCCGTTCATCTACAATCGCGTTATGTCGAGTCGGCACAGGGAGACTAACGAGGGCATGCGTGTCGCGCTCGCCCGGGTTTCTCCTGGTACACCTCTACGCGACGGTCTCGATCGTGTCGTGCGTTCGAAGGCCGGGGCACTGCTCGTGTTGTCCGACGACCCCGAGGTGCTGTCGATCTGTTCGGGTGGCTTTCTCGTGGATGCCCCGTTCAGCCCGCAGCGCTTGAGCGAGCTCGCCAAGATGGACGGTGCGATCGTGATCAGCAACGACGGTGGCCGTATCGCACGCGCCAATGTCCACCTGGTGCCCGATCCCACGGTGCCGACCAGCGAAACGGGCACCCGCCACCGAACCGCCGAGCGTGTCGCCCGGTCGCTCGACGTGCCGGTGATCTCGGCATCCGAGGAGATGGGCGTAATCAATGTCTACGCCGGCGGCTCAAAGCGCCAGGTGCAAGAGGCGGGCCGGTTGCTCAATCGCGCCAATCAGGCACTGCAAACGCTCGAGCGCTACAAAGCCCGCCTCGACGACGCGATCAATGACCTGACAACCGTCGAGGTCGAGGACCTCGTCACTGTTCGCGATGTGGTGACCGTGGTGCAGCGTGGCGAGATGGTCACCCGCATCGCCGATGAGATCGAGACGATGATCATCGAACTCGGCGTCGATGCCCGTCTGTTGCGATTACAACTCGACGAGATCTACACCGAGATCGACGATGAGCTCGACCTGGTGGTGGCCGACTATCTCCCGCCGCATCGCAATGTCGGAGACACCTTGACCGAGATGTCACGTCTGCGTGATGACGACGTGCTCAACGCCCGCATGGCGCTCAGCACACTGCATCTTGCCGACGTCGAACTCAACAATGAGATCGCGCCGAAAGGTCTGCGTCTGCTGAACCGGGTCTCGGCGCTGTCATCCGAGCTGGCCGCCAAGATCGCCAACCACTTCGGTGAACTGACACGTCTCCAGCGCGCCACGATCGACGACTTGATGGCAATCGACGGTGTCGACGAGACAATCGCCGCCACCGTCAAGGAGACTCTCGCGAGGGTCACCGAGACCACCATCCTCGATCAGTACAAGTGAGCAGCCAGCCCAAGGAGATGCCATGCCCCTTCATCATGTCGCCATGTTCAAGTGGGAAGAGGGGCTCGACGAAGGGCACGTTGAGCGGGTCCGTGAAGGCCTCGACAGCATGCCGGGGGCGATCGAACAGATCCGCGGCTACGTGCACGGCGCCGACATCGGCGTGTTGGAGGGCACCTACGACTATGTGGTCGTGGCCGACTTCGACAACGTCGAAGCCTTCCACGCCTATCGCGATCACCCCCACCACATGCAGTTCATCGAAGGGGTAATGAAGGGCAACATCGCCCAACGCGCCTCCGTGCAGTACATGACCGGCCCCTCCTAGTGTGAAGGGTTGAGCAGTTGACGGCGGAGGTCGACGAGCTTTGGTGATGGTTCACCGTCGCTCCACGGGTCCGATGTGATCACCCGCTCGTAGCTCGCCCACTCCTGGCGAACCCCGGCATGGTCGCCGGCTTGGGCGTGCGCTCGCATCCGAAGGCCGATCAGTTCCTCGTGGCCGGGCAACACGCTGAGGCCTCGGCCGGTGGCCGAGAACACTCCATTGACGTCGCCGATCGACAAGCAGTGGGCGGCGAGTTCAGCGCAAGCCGTTGTCGCCAACAGCACCAGATTCGACGTGATCCCCTCGGGGTCGGGCCAAAGATATGAGGTGCCCTCGAACGGCATGCCGTTGATCAGTTCAACAGCCGGTGACAGCGTGGCGATCGCCTGGTCGGGAGCTTGAAGGCGACCGGTGGCGAGAGCGAGCTCGACAAGATCGACGTCGGTGCACACCAGATCGTGCAGCGGCAGCTCCTCGGTCATCGTGCGCCCGACCCATTCCTCACCGGCGGGAGGCTCGACCAGCCGAGCCAACGATCGCCGCGCCTCGGACACAACATTGGCGAAGGTGGCGTTTCGGACATCGAGTTCCCAGAGTGCCGTTCGAGCCGCCGTCCGGGTAGAGCGACGGCGATGGGTAGCCAGCCAGGCAGCCAACTCGCGCGCCTTGGAGCGCTCGAAGCTGACCGCTTTGCCGTCGACCGACACGACTTCGACTGGACCGAGCAATCGCACCATCAATTGCCACACCGGGGGTGTGGCTGCAGATCCGAGCTGCTCGAGTTCGGCCCCTGCGACGCCACCGAGTTCGCTCGACTCGTCACGATCGATGATCGTGACGTCGGATCCGGGCCGGAAATCAGGCACGGCCTCGGGCGTCGGGTCGGCGACCTGCACGAGTTCGGCGATCGCCGCGATATCGGCCGGAGACAACCCGAGCGGAACCAGGCGCAAGCCGAGCGGCAGAAGCGACCAGGCGTCGCCATCGGGCGCCAACCGACTCGACGGACCGTGGATCGGCGACGCCGACACCACCGCCAGACCGGTGCGAACCCTTGGGGGATCGATCGCTCCCGCCGTCGAACCAGCTAGCACGACCGCCGGCTCCCATGCTTCGCCGGTCACCGACCGCGATCTCAGTTCGAACGTCGACCGATCCGCAGTGGCCGTCGAGCCAACGGCTTCACGTGCCGCCTCGAACGCTTCGTTGCTGTCGAACGCCGGAACGTGAAGCCGGTGGCCGAGGAAGGCCTCGTCGGAAACTCCGAGGCCGATCAACGTCGTCAGTTCCGCAAGCACCGACCCCGCCAACGTGGTCGCAACGGCGGCGACGATCGCGTCGGCCTGGTCGGCCGGGCCACCGATCTCGATCGCTTCAAACGCCTCGAGATCGACATAGACGTGGCGACCGTCGAGATCGCGGCCGAGCTGGATCAATGTCGGGCACGGCGAGCAGACACGGTCGGGCGGGCGGGCGGGCAACTCGACCGGCGTGGAGCCGTCGAGGTGCCAGGCTTCGGCGACGCCATGCCACGGTGACGGAAGACTTGCGGGAGCCGACAACCGGAGATCGACGTCGCCTTCGGCAGTGACGAGAGCCGCCACAACTCGCGAACCGTGGTCGATCAGCGAGCTCGCTGCAGAGCGCACGGCGACATCGACGCGCGACAGGCGGTCGCCGGTATCGATCGCACGCAGCGTCCGCTCGGTCGCCGCGGGCCGCTCGGCAGGTTCGGGCAGTCGCGCCCGTGGGCGGGCGCTGCGCAACCGGTTACGGCGCCGCACGGCGAGCAGGGTCAACACGCCCGCCGACAGCATCGCCGCCCCGGCAACGGTCAGCAGCTCGACCTGGTCGCTCTCGGCACCGGGGCCCGCAGGTGCCCGATCAGCGCAAGGTGAATCTGATGAAACGGATGAAACGGATGAAACGGATGAAACGGAGACCGGTACCAGCTCCTTCGATGCCAACTCGTCGATTGCCGACTCGTTCGATGCCGACTCGTTCGATGCCACCTCGTTCGGCTGCGCCGTCGCGAGCGCTGCGTCGCGCTGGATGTCGGCCGCCGGGGATGCGATGCTCGTATTCGCGGCGGTGGATTCGACCGCGGTCTCGCCGTCAGCCGCATCGTCGACAGCGGTCGATTCCCATACGTTGACAGGGCCGGCGGGCGCCTCGATCGGTTCGGCGACCAAAGTCTGATCGTCAGCTATTTCCGCTTTGTCGGCGGAGGACAGATCGAGTCCCCACCCAGGCTGGATCAGATCTGGATCGACCAGCTGGCGGCCATCATCGAACGAGCGCCCTTCGTTGGCCCCGAATATCTCGGGCCAACGTTTGCCGTCGTCGAGATGATCCTGTGCGATCGACCACAGCGACTCGCCTCGCTCCACAACGTGGGCATCGCGTACCTCGGCCGAACGCTCGGCATCGTCAAGCGATGCTGGCAGTTCGAGCACCCACCCAACCTCGATCAAGGCAGCGTTGGTGAAGCGCTGCCCTTCGGGCATCTTGTTTCCGAGGTTGAGCTCTATCAGCTGCCCGGCATAGTCAGCGACAGCGCGGGGGTCGGGCCCGGCAAGGCGCTGCGCGATGGCATAGATCGAATCGCCGCTGCGGACCACATATTGACCCGGGCCGGCGGTGACCGCCGACACCTCTTCGGTCCCCGCCGCAGCGTGGCCCGCCCCGTCAACATCGGGTTCGTCGAGCGCAGCGCTCGCCACCCACCGATTGTCGGGTCGGGCGATCGATGATGACGAAGCCTGATCGGCGCGGAGCGAGGCGACCACACGTGGCCCCGACAAGAGCTGTCCACCCTCGCCGGCGAGGGTTCGCGATGAAATGCCGCCGATCATCGGCACCACGACCAGCAGTCCTGCCGCGATCACTCTCGCGATCGACTGCGAGGAGCCGAGTCCACGGATATCCGGCATCGCCAGACCATCGTGGCGCAGCATGTGAATCAACTCGGCGATGATCGTCAACACCAGCACCACCACCGCGGCCCAGGCCACGATCAGCGACAGCCTGATCACGATCTCGGCAACGGTGTGTTCGGTGAGTCGATCGGTGAGTGCCGCCTTGATCCGGGCGACCTCCCAATCGCTTGGCGACGTAACGCCGTGCAGTGGTGCCCCGCCACCAAACCGAGCTCTGGCCGACAGAATCAGCGCCACGGGCACGCCGACGACCAGAACACCGACAAGGGCGAGAGCGCGGGCGAACGCCGCCAATCTCGAACCCGCTTGTCGAATCATGCTGCCAAGCCCCCTACCGAACCCGCATCGCTGCGGCCTTCACACCAACAGTGAAGGCCCCCGGTCGCCGGAAACGGAAAGCCTCCGCCGGGACCATCCGCCGAACCGACATCACGACCCCACCTCGGCACGGGCTGATCCGACGCCGACCACATCGCCGACAGGGTCCGAGATCCGGACCTCGACCGTCACGGTGACACCGTCGACACCGACCCGCATCACCGTGCCATCGAGGCCGTACTCGTCGAACAGCCGGTCGGCGATCCGGAGCGCATGCTCGCGTGCCGACGGCTCGTCGATCACCACCGGCACATCGCCACCTTCTCGCAGCGATCCGACATCGACCTGCTGGGCGCCCGAACGTGCCGCCTGAAACGCGATCGACTGGGCTGCCGATCTATTACTCACGCGTCGGTTGACGTCGCGCGACAACCAGATCACGCCCCCGGCCGTGAACGCAAACAGCAGTACGAGGGCTGTGACCAGCGCCGTGCCGCGCTCGCCCCGGGATCGCCGCTCGCTTTGGGCGGCATCACCGATCGTCTTCATGGCCCACCCGCTGCGCGGAAGAAGTCAACACTCGCCACCGCCGTTACCTCTTCTTGCCGCGCTCCAGACTGCACGGCTTCGATGCCCCGGTCGGACACCTCACACTCGATGGTGACCTCGACCAGCCCGAAGCTGATTCCCGATGCCGGTGAAGCCGCCTGCGGGTAGACAACCCGGGTGCTCGGGTTCGAACACGTGTCGCTGTCGACGAGCATCGCCAATGCCACGCGGTTGGCGGCGATCGTTGCCGAACCGGCATCGCGCTCGAGTGCGGCGGCTTGAGCACTGGCTTCAGCTGCCGACCGAACTTGGGCACGGGCGTCGACGCCGCGCCCGAGGGCGACGACCAGGATCGCGAGACCGATCACCGCCGGGGCGATCAGCACGAGCCCGAGCGCATCGGCGGCGCCGCGATCACGCCGGCCGATCATGGACGGAACCCCTCCATCGGCATCGCCTCCGTGACCTCGATCGAGCTCGACGTGCCACGAATGATCCCCGGCGCTCGCCCGGTCACCCGAACCACCACGAACTGGCCCTGCGGCGTGATCTCGACGTCGGGCTGAGCGAGGTCGACGCTCGCCCGCAGAATCGCTTCCGCCGATGCTTCGACGGCGACCGCGTCCTGTCCGTTGCGGGCGACGAGCGCTGCGGCATCGCGAGCGACGGCACGCGCCTCGGTGCGGGCATGCGTCCACATCGCAGCCTGGAAGGCGGCGAAGGCGACTACCACGAAGACCGGTGCTAGCAACACGGTCGTCAGGGTCGTCGAGCCCCGATCGAGATCGCGGGTGGGACGCATCATCGAGATCGAATTTCGGTCAGGGGGCGGCCGGCGAGATGATCGGATCGTCGGCCTTGTCCTTGATCTGGTTCCACAGAATGCCAGCGATCACAGCCACGCTGACACCAGCGGCGACGAACCAGAGCACCTGCTCGAGCGAAACCGCCCCCCGGTCGCGATCAGGCTCGGGATCGGTGGCGCCGGTGCGCGCTGTGCGGCCGGCCGCCGCCAGGCACGCCGCGTACACCTGGTGCGTGATGGCGCTGGTCACCAAGGTGACGTCGTTCATGGATGTTCTCCTTTGTGTCTCGGGCTCACGAGAAGCTCAGTGCGGGATAGATGACGAGGGCCATGAAAATCAGGGCCATGCCGACGATCGGAGTCGTCAAACGACTCGTGCGAAGTCGAGCCTCGGATTCTTGTTCGGTCGACAATGCCGTGCGCAGCGTTGCGCATTTCGCTGCCAGCGTTCGAGCGACCGGGGCGCCTTCGGCGGCGCTGAGTGCGGCGGTTGCCGCGATCTGCTCGAGTTCGTCGAGGCCCAGTTCGCGTCCCGTCCGCTCGAGCGCGTCGGTCAGGCTGAGTCCGCGCGCACCGGACTCGCGCACCCTGCGCCGCAGCTCGGCGAACAGTCGTCCGTCACCGGCGTGCGCAGCCTGCTCGAGAGCGCCTTCGTAACCGGTGTTGCCGGCCAGCAGCATCGTGACGACATCGAGATAGGCAGAGACTTGATAGCGAAGATCCGTGCGCACCGTGGCCGCCCGCTCGATTGTGGCGGTGTGCACGAGCACCGGCCCGAGCACGGCCGAGCCGATCGCCGCCAACAGCGGGACGAACCAACCCAGACTGATGATCCCCGCCGACTGCACCGAGCCGATCACGAGTGGCGGCAGCGCGAATCCGGCGAGGCAAGCAAGCACGAGGTACACCACATGTTGGTCGAGCGAACGACCGATCAACTGGAGTTGAGCGCTGCTGGGAAGCAGGCGCTGGTGAGGTGCAATCGCTCTGACAATCGGAGCAACCAGTCGTTGAGGAGGTTGGCGACCGAACACCGTTCTGGTCGTCATCGGCATTGCCGTGCTCAGCCCGGAGCGTTGCAGGTGTTCGATCGTGCGCCTCAGCGATGGGGCCGGCTGCAACCAGCCATGGATCACCAACAAGACCCCGGCGACGCCGACCGCGGTGAGCGCAATGATCGAACCGACCTGGCTCATGGCGCACTCCCGCGCGCCGACCGGGTGCCCGCCGCGGTGAGAAAGCGACTCGGGCGCGGAAATGTCCCCAGACGCTGCACTCGAACGATCAAGGCCAAGTATCCGACCAGCGCGGCGGCCAGGAACAACTGACCGCCCGGCTCGTCGTAGGCGTCGAGGTAACGGCTGCGACCGAGCACCAAGAGGCCGACCACGAGCGCCCCCATGATCAGCGTCAGGGCCTGCACCTCGCGCCGGGTCGGCGCCCGCTCGGCCTCGACCAGCCGCCGTCGGTCGACCTGTTCGCGGGTCTGCGCGGCGAGCGCCGTCAATACCGGCACGGTGCGCGCTCCGCGCCGAATCGCAATCGACAGGCCCGCCGCAACCAGGTCGCCGAGCGGATCGTCGAGATCGTCAGCGAACCGGCGGAAGACGATCTCGGGATCCTGTCGACCGAGTCCCGCCGCGAGTCGGCGGACCTGCGGACGGATGACCGGGTGAGATGCCGACACCGTCGCCGTGATCGCTCCGATCGGTTGCTCACCGGCGATCAGCACGTCGCGAACGTTCTCGATCCAGCTTGCGAGGGCATCGAGTCGGACGGTCTCGGTAGAGATCGATCGCTGACGACGCTGCCAACCACCGATCGCAACTGAGGTGCCGATGCCGACGACGACGCCGGGGATCAGCCAGCTTGAGACGGCGGTCACGAGTACACCGACGGCGGCGGCCCCCACGAAACGGAATCCGAGCCGCCGCACCGACGTCGCGCTGAAGGTCGGCGACGGTGCCGAACTCGGTGGAAGCAGCATCAACGAAACACCCGCCACGAACAATGCCGACAGCATCAGAACAACGGCGATCATCACCACGCCCCCGTCGGCGCGAACAGTTTCGGGGCGTAACCCGACAGACGAAGTCGTTGCAGATGCCGCGTCGATAGCGGGGCCTGCTGCACCAGCTCACCGTCGTGACCGAGCCCCCACACCTCGGTGGTCGCCAGCCCGCCGTGCTCGCCGAGGCCGCCGATCTCGATGATCGATGTGACCCGCCTGACCGGGGCGCTGTCGCCTTCCTCGTTTCGCACGAGGTCGATGTGGACGATGAAATCGACGGTCTGTGCGATCAAGCTCCAAACTGCGAACTCAGGCAGGCTCGTGTCGGATTTCGAGACGTAATAGGCGAGGCGTTGCACCACGACGTCGGACGTGTGGGCATGAATCGTCGCCAGCGAACCGCGCTTGCACATCGAGGCAACATCGAGCATGTCGAGCGCCTCGTCCTCGACCAGCTCGCCAACCACGACCCGATCCGGATTCAGTCGCCGCGTGAGTTCGACCAACTGACGGGTCTTGATCTCACCCTCGCCCTCGGCGTTGGCGTGACGCGTGAACAGGGCGGGGGCGTCGGGGTGCCGCGGATCGTCCTCGAGTCGCAGCTCGAGCAGGTTCTTCTCGACCGTGATGATGCGCTCACGCGGCGACACCTCGCCGAGCAACTCGGTCAGCAGGGTCGTCTTGCCGGCGCCCGGAGGCCCGCTGACGAGCACGGTGAAGCCGCACCGGATCATGGCATGCAGCCGCGGAACCATCGAATCCGGAAACATCCCCCGCCGGGCGAGTCCGGCGAGCCCCTCGTGGCGCAACACAAAACGCCTGATCGCGATCCGCGGATGGGTCGAGATACCGTGCTCGGTACGGCCGCCCAGCACCATCACGACGCGCGAGCCGTCATCGGACTGGAACGTCAGCATCGGTGACTGGGTGTCGAGCCGGCCCTCACCGGTTCCCGACATGCGACGGGCCAGCCGCTTCTGGTAGGCGGTCAGATCGGCCGACGAGTCCCACAATGCGCCGACGTCGATCTTGCGGCCGTCGCCGTAGGTGACCCAGGTCGACAAGTGCGAGTTGACATCGATCTCCTCGACCTGCGGATCGTTCATATAGGGCTCGAGCGGGCCGGATCCGGTGAGTTCGGCAACGACACGCGCACGGATCTCGCGATCGACCATCTCCGACAGCGACGGGTCACCCCGATGCATGCGGTCCTGGTTGACTCCGGCGATCTCCTCACTCAGCCAGGCGCCGACCATCAGCTGTTGGCGACGAGGGTCGCCCGTGAGCGGCGTCTCGCTGGTGGCGATGCCGTCGTGGCGGTCGGTTTCGTCCTGCTCGATCGCCTCGACGAGTCGCGCCGCAACTTGATCGGTGACGAACCGAACGAGGGCGGATCGATCGTCGGCCGGTGCACGTCCAAGAAGGCTCATCGCTAACTCGTCCACAGTCCCGCGGCCGCAACTCTGAGCGCATGTTCAGCCGCCGCCGCCAGGTCTCTGCTGGCGCGCATCAGCGGCAAGCGGGCGAGGCGGCGGCTCGAGACACCGGTGCGGCCACCGAACACGGCCGCAGCGAGCTCGTCGACGGGGAGGCCGACCACAGCGGACGACCCAACCGATTCGGCCAGAAACGACTCGATCTCGCCAAGCTCGAAGGGGGCCGCGCCGATCACGGCCACGACCACGGACGCAGGCACCGAACTCAACGCGTCGAGTTGATCGGCGAGCCGCTGCAGCCGAACGGCTGCCGCTCGCGACGACTGGGTCGCCTGGTGATGCACCACAACGGTCACCGCCGACGACCCGACAAATGGATGAGACCCAGGTGAATGTTGGAGGCGACCGGTGTCGGCGATCACGATCGGCGAACGGAGCGTTGCGAGCGTGGTGACGAGCGATCGCGCCGATTCGCCAACGGCTTGGGCTGCCTCGCCGGCACGAGGCGGGGCAGGAATCATCCGCAGACCCGATTCGGACATCCGAGTCAGACGCTCGATCTCTGGCCACGAACCGTCGAGCACCCTGGTGACCACGGTCGACAGCGACGGTGACGTCGTCATGTCGAACCATGCCGCCAGGTCACCGCCGGTCGGGTCGACCTCCACCAGGATCGTGTCATCGGAAGCCGGCCACGCCGACGCCAATGCCACCGCCGTTGTCGTGCAAGCGTCCCCGGCAACGGCGATGATCGCCATCAGCCGCCCAGTTCCGTGGCGGTATCCGCGCCCGGATCGAGCACGACGACGCGGACATCGTTCCCGGCCGCGACCAGCGACGCATCCGCCTCGGTGACCTCGACCGACAACCCGAACAGGCCGGTCACGGTGTCGGATTCGTTGCCGCGAGCGACGACGCGACCGGTGGTGACGAACAACTCTTCGTCATCGTTGTCCGGGACGACGACAATCATCACTCGAGACCGTTCCCGCAAGCCCGACGGCACCCGACTTGGACGGATCTCGACAGCGACGACACCGGCTCCGGCCGATACAAGCGGGTTTGGCTGCACGAGCTGCTGCACCATCAGGCTGCCCGACGCGATGTACACGCGTGCGTACTGATTCACGACGAGGTCGATTTGGCCGGCATCGACCGCTGGCACGGTCGGGTCGAGATCGGCCTCGACGACTCGCAGATCGTCGCTGGTGACGAGTTCACCGGCACGGACATTTCGCACGACCTGCAAGACCTCTGTCTTGTCGCTGAGCTCCGAGTAGATAATCACGTTTCCGCCGATCGCGACCGCGGCCAGCGCAGCACCGGCGGCGATCCGGGCCCGCCGGCGCGAACCTGGTCGAAACCCACGTGGCGGAGCGGATGCCACCGATTCGGGTGCGATCGGGGCGGGACGCATGTCGGTCATCGCCATCGCAATCCATCTCCGATCTGCCCGGCGATCAACACGGCGGCGGTCGCGCCGAGCACGAGACCGGGACCGAATGGAAGAGACCGGCGCCGCCTGACCAATCCGACAGCGGCCGTGACGGCGGCCGCCAGGCACAACGCCAGCAGCCCCAGACGGGGATCGACCAAACCGAGCGCGGCGCCGAGCACTGCGGCGAGCTTGACATCACCGAATCCCATTGCGTCGGGCGAGATCAGATGCACCGCGAACACAGGTCCCGCAAATGCCAGACAACCGAGAGCCACCGTCGCAAGTGCATGTGCGCCCGATCCGGCGATCGCCGACGACGCCACCACCAACAGGGTCGGCATCACGGCAGCGGCAACGAGCGGATCGGGAATCCGACCCGACCTGGCGTCGACGAGCGCCGCCGCCGCGGCGAGGGTCAGCACGGTAACGATCAGGGCGCCGGTCGCACCCCACGCGTCAACCGCCGCTGTCATGACGACCACGACCGTGAGCGCGATCGAGCCGACGGTCGCCGGTTGCGATCGGTCGTGTGTGGTCACGACTTGCATGGGCCTCCCCAAGGGCAAACTCGAAAGCGCGTCACCCTAGTCCAGGTCGAATGCCGCGATTTCCACACGAGCGCCCACACACCGAACTGTGGTCAATCAGCGGCCCAAAAGGGAAACCACACATCGGTTGCTGCTCGATTCCTGAACGATCCGCGAACAACTCACGCCTGGCGTGCGGGGCCCGGCTGGGTGCGCCAGGCTGGTGGACATGAGCGACAAGAATGGCCCCGCCACCGAGGAGCTGAAGCTGCGCCTCACCCCGACGCAGTTCCACGTCACCCAACAAGCCGGCACCGAGCGGCCGTTCAGCGGCGAGTTCTGGGACACCACCGACGCCGGCACGTATCACTGCGTCGTGTGCGAGGAGCAGCTGTTCGACAGCGACACCAAGTTCGATGCGCACTGCGGATGGCCGAGCTTCTACGAGTCACTCGGCACCGACAAGATCGAATACATCACCGACCGAACGCTGGGCATGGCCCGCACCGAGGTGCGCTGCGCCAACTGCAAGGCCCACCTCGGGCACGTGTTCCCCGACGGGCCGCAACCGACCGGCAACCGCTACTGCATCAACTCGGCCAGCCTCGGCCTCGAGCGCCGCCCCGCCTGACACGCCGGCTCCACCCACCTCGTGGAGTCGGGGGGTCACCGTGCCAAACTGCCCGCCATGAGCCTGACCGCAGACTGGGGAGATGCCCAACGCCACCTGACCGAGCGCGTCAGCGTGCTGGTCGGCGACGACAATGGGAAGTACCCGTCCGGTAACTCGCTCGTGATCGGCGGTGACGGCGAGGCCGTGATCATCGACCCTTCGGTGACGGTCGTCGCCAGGGGCGGAGCACCGATGTCGGTCGACGCCGTCATCAATTCGCACAGCCACGAAGACCACATGCCCGGCAACGGGTTCTTCTCCGAGGCCAGGGTCCATATCCACGACGACGACCTGCCGGGGGCGCGCAGCCTCGATGGGTTGATGGACGTCTACGGCCTCAACGGCGAAATCCGCGACGAGTTCAGCAAGCAGATCGTCGATGAGTTCAACTTCACTCCGCGCCCCGACGCCGAGGGCTTCAGCGACGGCCACGTGTGGGACCTCGGGCGGGTGCAGGTCGAGGCCGTTCACCTGCCGGGCCACACCCGCGGGCACAGCGGGTTCCGGATCTCGGGTGGTGTGTTCTTCCTGTCCGACATCGACCTCACCGGTTTCGGCCCCTATTACGGCGACGCATGGAGCGATCTCGATGACTTCGAGCGGTCGCTGACTCAGATCCGCGACGAGGAAGCCGAGTTCTACGTCACGTTCCACCACAAGGGTGTGATCGAGGGCCGCCAGGCGTTCATCAAACTGCTCGACGACTTCGAGGCCGTCATCCCGCTACGCCACGAGGCGATGCTGACGTTCCTCGCTGAGCCGCACTCGATCGAGGAGATGGTCACGAACCGGTTCGTCTACCGCCCCCACGTGCAGCACATGTTCGCCGACAGCGTCGAACATCGCAGCGCCGTGATGCACGTGCAACGGATGCTGGTGCGCGACGAGGCCGTCGAGGTCGCCCCGGGCCGTTTCCAAGCGATCTGACCCGAACGGCCGACCACCCGCTCGGGGCCAACTGCGCTATCGTCGAGCGACGCTCGAGGTCTCGGTTCACCCACCAGGAAGCCTTGGGCATCCGACGAGGGGGACAAGCCATGCGACGAACGACGATCAGCCCGGTCGACACGGGGCCCGTTCAGTTGACTCACCACCAAGGATCGATCGATATGCGTCCATCACACACTCACCCGTTGACCTTCCGCGCCTTGGCAATTTTCGGCCTGACGTTGGCGCTGATCGGTTGCGGGGGCGGGGACGACACGTTCGGTGATTTCGGCGATGGTGGCGACAGCGGAGGCGATGGCGACTTCGGCGACTTCGGCGACAGCGGTGACGTCGGCGACCTCGGCGATCTCGGTGACCTCGGCGATCTCGGCGATCTCGGCGATCTCGGCGGCCTCGAAGGCCTCGATGTGCTCGAGGGAGTGCTCGAAGGGCTCAGTGACGAGGGGATCGACCTCAACTTGGACAACGACGGCGGTGGCTTCACCGTGTCGAACGAGGACGGCGAATTTACGACGGGCACGGATCTCAACCCGCCCGGCTGGTTACCCGACGGCTTTCCACTACCCGACGACATCTCGATCCAGGCGATTGCCGAGGAGGACGGGGTGCGAACGTTGCTGGGCACGAATGACGGGGGTGCCGATGGGGCCGAACGCGATCGCCTCGCCGGCTGGTTCGCATCGAACGGCTACGACGTGCTCAACACCAACGAGGACGCAACCGGCGGCCAACTCAGCATGACCGCTGTTCGTGACGACGGCGAGGTGATCGAAGTCCAGTCGGTAGCGGGCTTCTACAACCTCGAGATCAGCCACCGTGACGTGACTTTTGAGCTTCAGGATGCGGCGGAGCTCGTCGAGGGGCCCGGCACCGCCACGATCATCGTCGGCGCCGACACCTTCACGGTGGACGGAACCTGCTTCATCCAGGGCGATGATTACCGATTCGAGCATTTCGCACCCGACGGGTCGACGACGGTGAACCTCTCCGTCTACGCGGTCGTCGAGCCGGCGTCAGGTTCGGCGCTCTTCATGCAGTTGAGCGAAGGCGCCTTCGCGCAGTACGTGATCAACTTTCCGATGGGCAACGATAACGAGCCCGTCGTTTCCACAGGCGATCGCCAGTTCGGTGTCGCCGGGGAACTGCTCGACCTGGGCGGGAGCGGGAGCACTCAAGGTTCGTTCACCGTGACCTGCGCAGGCTGACAGTTGGGAGTTGTGCCAGGGGGCCGCGCGGATAGGTGACCATCCACCGGTCGGGGGTCGGCCCGTGTCTTTCCTGACGGGTGCACCCAACAGCACCTGACCGGGGAGGTCACCCACCATGATGCACGCGCTCGACCCTGCAGTCCACGCACCTGTGTTCGCCACGATCCAACATCTGTTGCC
>Ga0255048_10000245_pt1 | contig 41162 bp, 21 predicted proteins | sample JV7_2_2_MG_FD_183619 | JGI IMG/M metagenome (GOLD analysis project Ga0255048, IMG submission 183619) | Seawater microbial communities from Jervis Inlet, British Columbia, Canada - JV7_2_2 | ecosystem: Environmental > Aquatic > Marine > Inlet | place: Canada: British Columbia | collected 2016-10-06 | reverse complement strand
TGCCAAGTACTACTCCCCGGGTTCGACACCGCCGCAGCACTCACAAACCCACCAGCAGTATTCAACTCCCATAAGGCAACCAACCCAGACCCAGAATGCTGCAACAGGACATCCACCCCACCACCAGACACGAAGTCACCCACTCCGACTGCTTGCCACGCATTGCTACCCGGGTTCGATACCACACTGGCGTTGACAAACCCACCACTGGTATTGAGCTCCCACAGGGCCACCAGCCCCGTACCGGTGTTCTGCAACAACACATCCACACCGCCACCAGCAACGAAATCACCGGTCCCAACCACCTGCCAAGTACTACTCCCCGGGTTCGACACCGCCGCAGCACTCACAAACCCACCAGCAGTATTCAACTCCCATAAGGCAACCAACCCAGACCCAGAATGCTGCAACAGGACATCCACCCCACCCGGCAAACCGGTTGTGACGTCTCTTGAGAGCGTCACCGAGGTGTTGTTGGCCTTGTCGAAGGCCTCGACTTCGAAGGTGTAGGTGAAGCCCGGATCCAGGCCGCCTGCCTGATGGTTCAGTGTCGCTGGGCCAAGGGTGGCGATCACCACCGTGTCTTGGATGACGCGGTACCCGGCAACCGCATCGTTATCGGTAGCGTTTGGCCAGCCCAAATCGACTGATGATGTCGTGATGTTCGAAGCGGTTAGGGCTGCGCCACCCGGCCACGTTGGATCCTCGGTGTCTTGGAACCCGAAGTCCGCGGTTATGAGCGTTTGGCTGGCGCCGAGGGCCGCTACCGATAGGGGATCGTTGGCGGTTGTGAGCGAGAATCCGCCCAATGGAGAGCTTGTCTCGTCGATGTCCACGATATAGTCGCCGGAGGTGAGGCCGGCGAAGGTGTACGAGCCACCGCCGGTCGTTGTCTCGGTGGTGAGGAAGGTGTCTCCCGCATCCAAGAGGCCTGAGCTAGTGCCGTCATCTAGGTACAGGTCGATATCCACGCCGTCGACTCCAGGTTCACCACCGTCGATTGCTCCATTGCCGTCGAGGTCGTGCCACACCAGGTCACCAATCGAGGCATTGCCACCGTAGGTCACCTCGACTGAGCTCGCAGTCCCCACCCGCACCTTCACGCCGTAGTCGGTTGTTCGCCAATCGCTCGTGTTGGCAACGGCCCCGCCCACCTTGACCTCTACGATCGAGAAGTCGCCCGACGCCCAATCCGGGATGACGACCTCAATCGAGGTGTCCGCATGTGTCGCCCCAGACAGGCTGGCGCTGATCGTGTCCGGGCTGTTTTGCGTGAACGTGTGGTTCGAAACTGCGAGGTCCTCTCGCGCGGCCCACCAGTCGTAGAGGCCGACATGGTTTGTTGACCACCGGCTCGAATCACTTGCCAGGTGCTCGACGTACTCGTGCTGAAGAGTGCATTTCAGGAATGCCGCTCCGCCTCCGGTGCAGTTCCGATTCGTCGGCCTGTGGCCGATGATATTGATGAGGCTGCCGATGGAGTCGTAGTAATCGATCGCAGCCTGTAGCGAGGCGACGCTCGGGTAGTTCTCGATGGATTGCACCACGCGAAGGGCGGTATTCGGGTTTCCGTCGTCAGGGGGGTACCACTCGTTGACCGGTACCGAAAGGAACAAGGACGGTCCAGCCGTATCGATCGGGGCTAGCGGATTGACGTATGGGATCGTCTCGTGCGGGAATGGTCCCGCGGCCTGGTCTGATCCGATAATTGGGCCCTGGCCTTCGACGATTCTTTGCGACTGATCTCGGGTCGAATTCAAGCCGGGCGCAGCCCAGACGCGAGGACAGTCGTAGGCCCCGCCGGTACCGGAGGTGCCACAACCGGCGGGTCCGTTGTCGACCGCGGGCGCAGCCGACATCCAGCCTTCAATCTCCTCGAACGAGATTCGAACCGAATCACCGATGTACTGCTGGATAGTCCGCGATAGCGGATCGTTGGGGATGGCGACGTTCAGCGCTTCGTCTGGGCCCCAGTGTCGATACGCGTAGTCACCCACGACGTAGTTGTTGCCGGGGTCGCTATCGAAGTTGACGGGATGTTCGAGTCCACCGTTGTGGGATGCGACGGTTGCGCCCAGGGGCGAGGTGACCGCGGTCCGCATATTGGCGATGGCAACGGAGCTATTCAGGATCCCGTCGTTCATGGACCCGGTAGTGAAGAAGTAATCGCCCTTGATCTCGACGCCGGCAGCCTGGCCCAGCGCCAATTCCTCCTGGGCCGAAAAGAGAATTCCGTCTTGGATGTAGCTCGGGACAGACTCGTAATCGTGCCGAACCAGGTAGGCAGCGTCGTAGTCGTACTGCCAGGTAGACCGCTTGAGGATCGGGAGTTCTGCTGCCTCGAAAGCCCACTCGATGGCATTGCGGATCACCATGTAGGAGTACATATCCGAATGGAAGCTGCCGTGGCCAAGGATCGGGCTGAAGCTCCCGAAGTAGACGAACCGACCGGAGTTGTAAGCCCTGGTGGCGATCAGGGGACCCCGGTCCGTCCCGTCGTTTTTGAAGCTGTTGGCCATCACATCTGCGGGGCTGGCGGTTGGCAGACTTGTGGGAAACACGAAGTGTTCCCACTGGCTCACAATGTTCGGCTCCTCTCCCGTCCTGGGCAGGTCCCACTTGAGCAGTCCCGAAGGGATGTGAGACACGAGCCGATTGTCGGTAATCTTGCGCAACTGGCTGGCCTCGACATACCCGGTTCCCAACGAGTCCAGGCCCATTTCCGCCGCCAGGGCGAAGTTGCCTCGTGAGGCCCCGGTGTCAGTTCGTATGAGTGCCGACGCCCCGACTAAGAGGAACCCTCCGAAGCTCACGTAGTTGCGAAGCTCATCGCGACCCGTGTCAGATACTCGCTCGTTACCCAATGTGATCACGATGGGATACCGCGGTGTGCCGCTGTCGAGCAGCAAACCCGACGCGATATCGGCGTCACTTACCTCGACGTAAGGAGTGCCATCCGCGCTCAACGCCTGGCGAAGTGCTTCCTGTAACACGTCGTACTCGAACGCGCCGCCGTGTGGCCACGCACTCCGGTTGTTGGCCGAGATGTGGATAGCGACGACCGGAGTTGTGGCTCCGGGGGCAGCGAGTGCGGGTCCTGCGACCACGGGAAGGCCGAATAGACCAACCGTCAGTGCTATCAGAACACGCCCCACTCGCCCGCGTAATGATGGCTGATTCGTCACGGCCAGCACGTTCTGAAGGTCCCTTCTCTCGCCAAAGCCGCTCCGCCAGCGTGCCACTCGTCTTCAGTGGCCAACCCACCGCCAATGGTCCTCTGGGCGCGCGATAGTAATTCTCTGGTGAAGCCTACTAGAAACGACCTCTCGTTGAGTGGTCGCGCCCAACGCTGCTAGTGACGGATTGCCGAGGACGCATCTCCTGAACCACCTCGAACCGCCTGTTCGATGATCCTCAGCTGGTTCGCCGGATTGAAGACCTCTTCGATGATGGCGATGCACTCGCGCCGAATCAGTTCGTCCACCTCCGGCTGCGTGGTCCATTCTTTCACGGTACGTGCGAGATCGTCGACATCGCCGAACCGGAAGAGTGCCCCGGTTCGACCAGGAAGGACGGCCTCTGCCTCCGGGGCCTGGTCGAAGACTGAATCGTGAGTGATGACTGGCACACCGAAACCGAGACTTTGCATCGCCGTTAGTCCCACGACGCCGGGAGAGACCGTCACGGTGGAAATCGCGTAGAAACTGGCGAGCAGGTCCAGGTCGTAGCAAGCGCCTACAAAGCGGGTGGGCACTTCGCTGGACTCGCTCATCCGCTCCAGGTTCTCTCGTTCGGGCCCGTCGCCGATCACGAGAAGATTGATTGGATGCCCATCCTCCTTCAGTTCCGCCGCGGCGGCGATCAGCCAATCCAGCCGCCGTCGCTCCTGGAGACGGGAGGAGAAGATCACTATGGGCCGTTCCGGGGCGTCGAACAATTCCGATCGCAGTTGCCGGCGAGCGGCTCCCGACTGCCTTACACGAGCCTCGCTCTGGGCGGCATAGTCGAGGCTGTTGAAAACGACGTGCACGTTCTCGGACCGAAAACCGTTGTCAATCGCGAGTTGCTTGGCCGTGTGTCCGTACACGAGTAGGCCGTGTGCGAGCCTGTAGAACACGCTCCGAATCAAGCGTTTCGGGCCTCGTTCGGGCCGAAGCCATCCGTGGGTCCAGAAGAGGACGCGCTTTCGGCGGATCCGGCACAAGGCTGCGCTGATCCACGTGGCCAGGTAGTACGGGTTACCGAGGAAGATCACGGCGTCGACGTCTGGACGTAGCGCCAAGCGCAGCAGCCCCGATTGCCAGATCAACTTGCCTCCGAATTGGCGACATCGCGTCACCGTCACCGAGGCTTCTGACGGCGGCTCCCACACCTCGACTCCGGACCCGAATACGTCCTCATCGGCGCCGAAGAACTCGGCATCGAGTGAGTCCGATCGAACTAACGCATTGAGAACGCCGCTCCGGTAGTGCTGGAAGAAGTGATGCACCACGGCGACCCGCCGGCGTTGCGAAGGTGGTGGGTTGTTCTGATTTTCTGTCATTTGGTATCTCGATCGATCGGCCGAGTGCGAGCCAGGTTCGCCAGAGCGACATCGATGCGCTCTGGCAACGGGGAGACTCTATCGCCGGTGGTCACGTCCCCAGGGTGTGAGGCGCCGAATTTGCGGCGTGGCGTACGGCCACGATCCAAGACTCAGTCTGGGGCATTCGTCTATCCATCGGCGAGGCTGCGGCCGAGACTATGGCTTCAGCCCGACCTACGATCTTGTCGATACAGGAGGGGAACGGGTGTCCGCGCGCCGCCGGCCGCCCCGGATCCCTGAATGGAGACGGATGACAACCGACCGGCCACTGCGAGTTCTGCTCTGGTCGCCGCGCGGGGCAGGGGAGCACTACTACGGACCCGGTTCTTTTGCCTACCGTCTCTACTCGCTGGCAGATCCGGCGCGGGTTCGGGTGAGCCTGGCGCACGGCAATCCAGATCAGCAGCACTACGACCTTTTCGATGATCAGATCAGCATCGCTCGCTCCAACGGGCATGCGGACTTCGTCCCCTTCCTTCTCAGATCGAAGCGCTGGATTCGAGCGCATGGGAATGAGTTCGACGTCATGCACGCCCTTGCCGGCTTTCACGCTTCGGTGGCCCCCGCCTACTACGCCCAGCGTCAGGGTCTCCCATCCGCCCTCTTCGTGGCAGGACATAGGGGTGAATTTACCGACAAACCGGGCTTGAAGAGCCTCGCCAGGTTGCCGGCGCGTCGCCGTCGAATGATCAAGGAACTGAGCGCGGTAATCGCAATGAGCGGAGCTATCTACCGTGAGCTGCGGGCTCTCGGGGTGTCAGGCGATCGCATTGCACGGATCCCGATGGGAGTCAACACCGAACGATTCAGACCGGCGTCCGGGTCGCACGAGAAGAGGGAACTCAGGGCGAAACTGGGTCTACCCCAGGACGTGCCTGTTGTGCTCTTCGTCGGTGCGGTCACACCCCGGAAAAGACCACTTCTCCTCGTCGAATCGCTCGCCCGTCTGCGTCGATCCGGCCGGGATTGTCACCTCGTCATTGTGGGCCCGGACAAGGGGTCGGAGTACGTGGCCCAGATCTCCGATGCGGTGGGGTCTCTGGGGCTCGAGTCCGCCATTACGAGGCGGCCACACTCTCAGGCCATCGAGCAGTACTTCCGCGCTGCCGATATTTTCGCCCTGCCGTCCCAGACGGAGCGGGAAGGAATGCCTGCTGCGATGGTTGAGGCGATGGCAACCGGCCTGGCGGTGGTCGGTACCCGGACTTCGGGAATTGAGGACCTGATCGAAGACGGGATCAACGGCCGGCTGGTCGATCCAACCATCGACTCCATGTCTGCTGTTCTCGACGACTACTTGAAAGACCCGGAAGCGCTGACAACCCATGGCAAGAACTCACGGGAGGCGGCACTGCGCCGCTATGACGCAGTTGCGGTCCTCGGGGCCTACGAAGCGCTGTTTCGCGGAATGCTCGCCGGATTGCCGGCGGCGCAAAGCTCGACCCTCCCGGACATGGAGTAAGACCGATGCACCGGCCTGAGGAATCAGCCAAGCCGACGACGGCACCGAATGGCCGCTACGAGCAGCCGGATCCTGTTCCGGGTAAGTCCTAGTGCACGATCAAGACCCCGCCGAGGGCATGTTCCGCACCATCTTCCTCGGGATGGCATCCGTGGCCGTCTCGTCGGTCGCCGTCCGACTTCTGAGCTTCGGGACGCACATCGCTCTCGGTTGGATCCTCGCCAAGGACGACTTCGCCCTCTGGGGGATAGCGACCTCAGTGGGGATCCTTGTAGCCGGACTGCGCAACGCCGGAACCGGTCAGATCCTCATTCAAGAAGGGTCGAGTCAGGGGGAGAGGGTACGTTCGATCGCGCAGTTTGCCTGGCTATCGAGTTTCGTAGCTGCCGCGATTCTGGTGATGATGGCCCCCATCGCCAGCTGGTTCTTCGACGACACTGAGGTCGTATGGCTGGTTCTGGTTATGGCCGGCGCGGTGACGATCAGCTCCCCGGCCATCATTCATCGCGCTCGTCTCTCGGTTGACCTGCGTTTCCGGGAGGTCGCCCTCCTTGATGCGGTGATGAGCTTCTCGATCTTCTCCTCCATGGTGATCCTGGCAGTCGCCGGTCTGGGGGCGATGGCATTTGCCGTAGCTCAGGTGGTGGGGAATCTGGTGGCATGGACGCTCTACCGGCGCAGAGCAGGGCCGGTCCCCCTAGGACTCGGGTTGACCAGGGAACGCGGCCTCGACATCTTCCGAGCTGCCAAATGGCTGATCACCGGCGCGTTCGCCACCGCCCTCGCGATGAGCGGTGACTATTTGGTGGTGGGCCGCCTCGCTCGTGAGTCCCTCGCCGACTATTACTTCGGATTTCAGCTCTCCCTGGTCGCGCTCAGCCTCTTCGGGCCCGCCATCCAGCGAGTCATGCTTCCCAGCTTTGTCCGCCTCAACGATCTCGAGCGACAAGTGCGGGCTTACGAACGATCAATTCAGGTTGTCGTGTTGGCGGCTGCACCGGTGGCTTTATCCATGGCATTTCTGGCACCATCGTTGGTGCCGTTGATCTGGGCCGGCAAGTGGGACGAGGCCATCCCCGTCATCCAGATCATGGCCGTCAGTCTCCTGTTACCGATGCTGGGCCAGCTTTCCGAGGCATTGCTCCAGTCGCGCGGGATGTGGTCTTATGACGCACTTCTGAAGCTGCTGGCAGGTGTCCTGATTGTCGTGGGTGCGATCATCGGGACACAGATCGGGGGGCTCGTCACCATCGCGGTGCTAGTCGCCATTGCCCGCTCGCTCGTGTTTCCGGCTCTCGTGTTCTTTGCCACTCAGGGCACGTCTGTCTCGGCGGGCGAGATCCTACGCTCGGTGGGTGCCAGAGTGCTCTCCTTCGCGTTGTTGGGCGGCGGGCTGCTGGTCGTCGTCAACGTCTTTCCGGTCATGTCGGAGGCCAGTTGGAGGGCCGTCCTCCTGAATGCCACGATGGTCCTCTCGAGCTCTCTGCTTCTGATCCGGCTCCTGTTTCCGGATGACCTCAGCCGGATCACTCGGATGGTTCGCGCAGCCGTGGCCCCCACGGGCAGTTAGCCACGACTACCAACCGATCGGTCGGTAGTCCGCCTATCCTCTTGCGTCGTGCTGTCCGTCAGACTTCCCGCAAGCCACCGGTCGTGAGCAGGAACGTCCTCGTACTGGCACAGTACGCCGTTACTCAAGGAGCGGCAGGTGGTACTCGCCACGTGGAATTATTCGGCAGGCTCTCGGCGTGGCGAACCCTGATCCTTGCCTCTGACCGCGTGTACGGAGGTCGGCGCAGCCGGACGCGATGGAGCGAGGGCAATGTGGAGTTCCGAACCGTCTTCACCTCCGGCTATACGCGCAACAACATCGGCCGAATCCTCAACTGGGTGACATTCGTCATCTCAACAGTCGGCCGGGGAATAGTGGGTCCCCGCCCGGACGTCGTCTATGCCTCTTCTCCCCCGCTGTTGGTGGGGTTGGCCGGATATATGATCTCCCGCATTCGGCGGGTACCCCTCGTGTTCGAAGTGCGCGATATTTGGCCGCAGACGCTGGTCGACATGGGAGCCGTAGCCGCCGGGTCCCGTCTCCATCGGCTCCTTGTGAGTCTCGAGCGGTTCATCTACCGGCGCTCCGACCTCGTCGTGGTGCTGGCGCAGGGCTCGTTGCGACATGTTGAAGGATCCGGCGTCGACTCAGACCAGATTCACTTTCTGCCGAATGGGGCAGAGCCGGCTGATTTCGAGGTTGACCAACCCCTGGAGACGGGCATTGATGGATTCATTGTTGTCTACACGGGTGCGCATGGTCCAGCCAACGGTCTCGACTTCGTGCTCGACGCGGCCGCCGACCTCCAGGCGGACCTCCCGCAGGTTCAGTTCCTGCTCGTCGGTGCCGGGGTCGACAAACCCCGCGTCGTCGAGCGGGCCCACTCCGAGGGCCTCACCAACGTCCACTTCATGGACCTCATCCCCAAGTCCGAGATCCCGGCTCTGCTGAGCGCGGTCGACGTCGGGCTGCATGTGTTGTCCGATGTCCCCGTGTTTCGCTTCGGCGTGAGCCCCAACAAGCTGTTTGACTACATGGCAGCCGGACTGCCGGTCATCACAAATACCCCGGGCGAGGTGAGCGAAATTGTGTCGGGCTCGGAGGCTGGACTGGCAGTAGCGCCGGATGGCATCGGAGAGGGTGTGCGCCAGATGGTCGCCGCGGGTGAAGCTACGCGGCGACGCTGGGGATCTAATGGGCGTGACTTCGTTGAGACAAACCGGTCACGGCGAGTGATCGCACGCCGCCTGGAACAGCTTCTCGACAAGGCAGTCTCCGAATAGGCGATTCGCGCTCAAGCGTCTGCGAGGGCGATCGACGCTCTCAAATGATGGTCGAAGCGTTCGGCGAGGAGCTGGACGGACTCCCGCGAGTGAAGGGCCGCGCTGAAGACGAACCTGGTTGTGAGCACATCGCTCTCGATGTCGCTCATAACCGATATTGGGTAATAGCGCAGCCCGCGTGGGCTGTGGTTATGCGCGGTGACATCGTTCTCGGCTGCCACTTCGAACATTGATTCCGGCGGCAGCCAGTCATCGATGCGGCCCCGATAGTTGAACGAGAGCTGCGGGCGGGGAAGTTGCTGCATTGCGTGGCTGGCGGATTCGTCCCGGCTCATCCATTTGAGGAGATCGAAACTGTATCCCCGGGTGTTGGCCTCCCTGATCTGAAGAGCAATGTTGCGTACCGAGCCCGTGCCCTCTCCTGTCGATGGGACCTCGAGCACCATTGGCGTGTATGAGAGAAAGAACCCGACGGTGCGCGAAAGGTCGATGTCGTGCTGCGGGACGATCCGGCCGTGACCCATCCGCTCGAGGTGGACGGCACCCGGCTGCCGGCCTGCGACGGCCTGGGCCAGAGACGCAATGAGGACCTCCTCGATGGCGAGACCGCCCACCCGCTTCCCGGTCAACGCACCAGTTTCCTCGCTCGAGAGCGAGACGGAGGCCACCCGTGCGGAGGCGTTGGTGTTATCTGCTGGGCCTCCATCGAAGTCATAGGGGAGTCCCACTGCCCTGGACCAGGGGAGCGATAACCAGTAATCCAGCTCACGGGACACTTCGGTGGATTGGGCAATGACATCCAAGCGCTCAGCCCATTCCCGAACAGTCATCGTTGGCCGCGGGAGATTCACCAGTTCATCTCGTGTCAGCTGGTGATACGCGGTCTCGAGTTCCTCGAGGATGATCCCGAGCGACATTCCCTCGCCGACGAAATGGTGAATGACCACAAACAATCGGTGCCCGGCCGACCCGAGATCGAAGTGGGCCAGGTGGAGGACCGGGCCGTCGGCCAGGTCGAAGCCCTCATGGAGCCGTCGTGTGACGGCTTCCAATTCACTCTGCTGATCCCCAGGAGCCATGGTGCTGAGGTCGTGAGTGGAGATTTCGATGAGGTCGGCTGTTTCGGTCAGCCACACTCGCCATCCCTGATCGGTCATGCCCAGACGCAGACGCAACGCGTCGTGTCGGTCGGTCGCTATCTGCGCGGCTGCTCGCAGGCGCGAGAGGTCGATACCCGGAGGCAAAGTGAGGAGCGCGGAGACATTCCAGTGATCGACATCAGGGGAGTTCCGCTCCTCGAGAAATCGGTGCAGATTCGGCGGTACGGGCATCGATCCGGCCTGCGGACGATCTCCCGCCTCTGCCGGAACGACGCCGGGCGACCCTGTCCGGTCAGGAGCTCCTTCGATGTCGGCACCGGCAGCGTTCCCGTTGGCGAAGAAACGCGCTAGCAGGTTGACGGTCGGGTGCTTGAACAGCTCCATAAGAGGCACCGGCTGTTGAAACGAGGCCTCCAGGCGCGCGCGCAGGCGCATCAGCAGCATCGAGTGTCCACCAAGATCGAAGAAGTTGTCGTGAATCCCGACGGTTTCGACGTCCAATACCTCCCGCCATATCCCGGCAATCGAGGCTTCGACATCCGTCTGCGGTGCTGCATACGTCGTGTCGAGTGTGGGGCGTGAAGTGTCAGGTGCCGGAAGCGCCTTCTTATCAACTTTGCCATTAGGCGTTAGCGGGAGCGACTCGAGAATGACGAATACCGACGGGACCATGTAGCCAGGAAGAGTTTCGAGCAGGAATGACCGGAGTTCGGTAACCGTCGGTGCAGCGGGGGCCGAGGCGGCAACGTATCCAACCAATCTCTTCTCTTGCGACGAGTCGTCCTGCACCACGGCGGCAGCCTGGTCCACGGTCGGGTGGCGGGCAAGGGTGGCCTCGATCTCGCCCAATTCGATTCTGAAGCCTCGCACTTTGACCTGATCGTCGAGTCGCCTGCGGTAGTCGAGCATGCCGTCCCGCCGGTAGGTCACGAGGTCGCCAGTGCGGTAGAGGAGTGATGATCGGCTTGGATCGAAGGGGTTTCGGACGAAGCGTTCCGCGGTGAGTTCCGCTCGGTTGTGGTATCCGCTTGTCACACCCGATCCACCGATATACAGCTCGCCGGGAATTCCTATCGGAGTCGGATTGAGGTTGCCGTCCAGGACATAGAGCTGGGTGTTGTCGATAGGGCGGCCGATGGAGACGCGACTCTCCTCGTTCAGTAGTGCGCACGTTGACCAGACGGTCGTTTCGGTCGGTCCGTACATGTTCCACAGCTGGTGGGTACGTTGGCGGAGTTCGGCTGCCAGGGCTGGAGGAAGGGCTTCGCCGCCACAGAGCGCCTTGAATCCCGATGGACCTGACCAGTCCTCCTCAACAAGCAGTCGCCATGTTGCCGGCGTCGCTTGCATCATGGTGGCATGAGAGTCAGTCAGTAGCTGCGCTAGAGCCTTCCCATCGCCGGTCGTCTCGTCGGGCACCAGCAAGATGGTCGCCCCAAGGGTCAAGGGCTGGAGAAGCTCGAGAACATGGATGTCGAACGAGAGTGTCGTCACCGCCGCGATCCGGTCGGCACTCGACATGCCCGGGGTCTTGGCCATGCTCGTCACGAAATTGACGACGGCTCGATGCGGGACCATGACCCCTTTCGGTAGACCGGTTGATCCTGAGGTGTAGATCACATAGGCGAGGTTGTGTGGTGCCACCGTCGACGCCGGGTTCTCGGTCGATAGGGCATTGAGTTCGGCGCGTTCAAGATCGAGGTGCACCGCTGCCGTTGCCTCTCCCAGGAAGGACCCGGCAGAGTCCTGGCGAGTGATGACGACGGCGGCACCGCTGTCCTCGAGCATGAATGCGAGGCGGTCTCGTGGGAACGACGGGTCCATGGGGACATATGCGCCCCCTGCCTTGAGTGTGCCGAGAACGGCGATCATCATGTCCAGGGAGCGCTCAAGGGCGATCCCGACAAGCGTGTCGGGACCCACACCAAGTCCCAGCAAACGATGGGCGAGCTGGTTGGCTCGCTCGTTGAGCGTTCGGTACGACATCTCGACGTCTTCGAAGATCAGTGCGGTTGCATCCGGCTCCCGAGCTGTTTGATCCTCGAAGAGTCGGTGCACGCAGGTCTCAGAGGGGAAGGCCGCGTCAGTCTGATTCCACTCATCGACGAGCTGTTGGGTCTCGCCTTCAGTGAGAATCGGGATCGATGCCAGTTCCGCGTCGGGATTGGCGGCCAGGCCAGCCAACAGGGTCTCGAAGTGGGAGACCATCCGTTGTATCCGGTCGGAGTCGAACAGGTCGGTGTCATATTCTATGAATCCTTCGAGGCTGTCATCGACTTCGAAAAGGTGTATCGACAGATCGAATTGGCTGGTTCCCCGCTCAAAGTCAAATGGTTCGAGCGCCAGGCCCGGGAGATCGATTACCTGTCGTGGTGATAGCTGAAGCATCACTTGAAACAGTGGATTGTGGCTCAGATCGCGATCGGGCTGGAGGAGACTGACCAGGCGCTCGAACGGCACATCCTGATTGGCGTATGCGCCGAGTGCCGCTGCGCGCGCTTGTCGCAGGAGATTGCGGAAGGTCTGGTCCGATGTCACGTTGGACTGCAGCACCAGCACGTTCAAGAACAGTCCGATCAGCCCCTCCAGCTCAGGCCGATTGCGTACTGACACCGGCCCCCCGAGGGCGATGCGTTCCTGGCCGGTGTAGCGGTGCAGTAGACCTTGAGCAGCGGCCAGCAGGGTCATATACAGCGAAGCCCCTTCGCTGCGTCCGATCGCTTGTAGATCTCGCTTGAGCTCGGCCGAAATCCTGAGAGGCTGCCTGGCTCCAGACGGTGACTGCAGCGCCGGACGGGGCCGATCTGTCGGCAGCTCTAGTAGGTCCGGCCCGCTGAGCGTTTCCTTCCAGTACCCGACCTGCTTGTTAACTCTGTCCGAACTCTGCTGCTCTTGCTGCCAGGTGGCGAAGTGGGCGTATTGGAAGGGCGGTTCGGCAAGGCTGGCCGGCGAACCGGTGCGGTACGAGGCAAAGAGCCGCGCTAATTCCTCGAACACAATCCCAAACGACAGGTTATCGAACGCGATGTGATGCACCACGAACAGCAGTACCCACTCGTGTCCAGTGAGGCGGATGAGGGTGGTCCGCATGGGGGAATCCGTCGTCAAGTCGAACGTGCGTTGGAAATCGGACGTGCAGATCCGGCGAGCTTCGGTTTCTCGCTCATCGGCCGCGAACTCGCTCAGGTCGTGAATTGCGACGTTCGCAGTTTCCGGAGCATGAACCCGCCGTGTCGGTCCCTGCTCGCCCTCGGCATAAGTGCTGCGCAGGATCTCGTGACGGGCAATTACCGTCGAGAGCGCCTGCTCCAGCCAGGACGGATTGAAGTCGCCGAGAATGCGAACGGCGTGCGACAGGTGGTCGGACGGGTTACCGCCATACAGTTGATCTCGGAACCAGAGTGATTCCTGATCCACGGACAGGACGGAGGCCTCGGCCCTAGACCTCGCATCAGGTGAGGAGTCAGGAGCTGCGACGGTCAGATACTCGATCAACTTCGCCTTGTGCCGGGCCATCGCTCCGAGAACGAGCGGCGTCATGGCGTCCTTCGAACCGCGATAGCGCAGCTCGCCTGCGTCTGCCCAGACGGAGACCCCATGCTCCTCCAGGTAGGAGGTCAGTGCCTCGAAATCCAATTCCTCAGCCTTTCCTCGGATTCGGCTCATCCGCTGTTGTCGCAGAGGTCGAAAATCCCGTCGAACTGATCCCTGCGATGAGGTGCCCCTGGCGCTTGAATTGTTCTTCCCGGGTGATGATCTCTCTTGCGTTTCCCATGTCGTGCAAGCATGCTCTCGTGCTGTATCGGAGACGATCCCGGTTCCACACCGGCCCTAACCCGCGCGGCCATTACGCCCGGCCCGCTCACGCCGACTTCAATCCAGTATCCCGAGATACTCTAACTACCATCTGGTGGCACGGACCCGCCACTGAATCTCACTCTAGGTAATTACCGATAGCGAACTCAACCACTCAGAGTAGCATTACTATGGCAGAAGGCCTCACTGAAGCCTTAGCACCACCACCGGGAAGGGAACCATCTCTGTGACCCAGAGCCACGAGCCCTCAGAGCTCGTCGACCACGAAGCGATTGCCGTAGTCGGGATGGCTGGCCGGTTTCCGGGAGCTCCCGATCTAGAGCGGTTTTGGAGCAACCTCCGAGGCGGTGTCGAGTCAATTCGCCAGTTCAGCGAGGCCGAGCTCGACCAGTTCGGGATCCCGGCCGATGTCAGGAACCATCCGCGGTTCGTGGCGTCCGGGACGATTCTCGGCGATGCCGAGATGTTTGACCATGCCTTCTTTGGGCTGAGCCCGAGAGAAGCCGACTTCATTGATCCGCAGCATCGGATCTTCCTCCAGACCGTCTACCACGCTATCGAGAACTCGGGATATGACCCGTGGTCATATGGCCAGCCGATCGGAGTCTTCGCCGGCGCCAATCCTCCCGACTACGCCACCCTTCTCCCCAGCGGCGTGGTATCCGACGCCGCGGGCGCATTCGAGAAAATGATCGGCAATTTCGGGGATACGCTGGCTACTCGAGTAGCCCACCGCCTCAATCTCACCGGGCCTGCTTTGACGGTGCAAACGGCCTGCTCGACGTCACTTGTAGCCGTACACCTGGCAGTGGAAAGCCTCCTCAGCTTTCAGTGCTCGATGGCTATCGCCGGGGGAGTGAGCCTGAATCTTCGCCAGCTGGGTGGTTACTTCTACCAGGAAGGGATGATCCTTTCACCGGACGGCCACTGTCGAGCGTTCGACGCCAAAGCCAACGGCACCGTACTAGGCCAGGGAAGTGGCGCCGTCGTGCTCAAGAGACTCTCCGAGGCGGTGGCGGATGGTGATTCGATCAGGGCTGTGATCCGGGGTTCAGCGGTCAACAACGATGGGGCCGACAAGATCGGGTACACCGCTCCGTCTGAATCAGGCCAGACCGCAGTTATTGCCGCCGCCCAGGCGGTAGCCGGGGTCGATTCCCACTCGATCGGCTACTTGGAAGCGCATGGTACGGGCACCGTACTGGGGGACCCCATTGAGATTGCAGCCCTTACGCGCGCGTTCCGGGCAAGCACGGATGAGATCGGTTTCTGTCACGTCGGTTCCGTCAAGACGAACATCGGCCACCTGGACGCCGCGGCGGGGATCGCCGGCCTCATCAAGACAATCCTTGTGCTGGAACATGGTGAGATTCCACCCACGGTCCACTTCGTCGAGCCCAACCCCAATATCGATTTCGAAGGCAGCCCCTTCTCGGTGAATGCAGAACTTGTGCCGTGGGAGGAAGACGGTCGGCCCCGGCGTGCCGGTGTCTCCTCCTTTGGAATCGGGGGCACTAACGCCCATGTCGTCCTCGAGGAAGCTCCGGTTTCACAGGAGCACGATCAGCCGACATCCTGGCAACTCCTCCCCATCTCGGCCCGCTCGGAGGAGGGTCTGGCGGATCTCTCGTCCGCGCTTGCTGACAAGCTGGCTACCACCACGTTGCTAGAAGACGCCGCCCATACGCTGCAAGTGGGACGTCGAGCGTTCGAGCATCGCCGGATCGTCGTCTCAAACACCCCCGCGGACGCGGCAGCGTCCCTGAGGGAGCCTGCCACGTCCGTTTCGATTTCGGAGGGAGCAGTCGACAGCCGACCCGAAGTGATCTTCATGTTCTCCGGCCAGGGTGCCCAATACCATGGAATGGCACAGGGGATCTACGACACCGAACCAACCTTTCGGTCGGTGGTGGATAGCTGCGCGGCGTTCCTGGAGCCAGTTATTGGCCTCGATCTCAGGACTCTCATCTTCGGGGAGGATGAACCCGAGCAGCTCAACCAAACGGAGTTCACGCAACCTGCCCTCTACGTTCTGGAATATGCCCTAGCGGAGGTGCTGCTGGGCTGGGGGATTAGGCCTGCGGCTGTTGTCGGTCACAGCATTGGTGAGTACGTGGCCGCCACACTGGCAGGGATCATGTCGCGCGATGACGCACTGCGACTCGTAGCCGAACGTGGCCGCTTGATGCAAACCATGCAGCCGGGCGCGATGCTGTCGGTGATGGCCAGCGAGGCCGAGGTTGGCCCCTTCCTGGATGAAGACATCACACTGGCGGCGGTCAATAGCACATCGCTTACTGCCCTCTCGGGGCCACACGAGGCCATTGAGGCTGCCGCCCGCCGGATCGCCGCCGCTGGCATAGAAGCTCGACCGCTGCAGACTTCCCATGCGTTCCACTCGCCGATGATGGATCCGATGCTCGAAGACTTCCGCCACGCCGCCGGCGGCGTCCACCTAAGTGCGCCAACCCTTCCAATTCTTTCCAACCTGACCGGGACCTGGATGAAGGAAACCGAGGCAACGGACCCCGGGTATTGGACTGACCATCTCCGGAATACGGTGCGGTTCGCGGACAACGTCGCCGAGCTGCTTACGACGCCGAACCGGGTACTGCTGGAGGTCGGACCGGGAAGGACACTCGCCACGCTCGCTCGCCAACATGCGGCCTGGGCCGACGGCTTCACGACCGCCACCCTGCTCAGACATCCGAAAGAGGAACGCGAAGACATGGCGACGCTCCTGGAAGGAATCGGGCGTCTATGGCTGGCCGGAGTTGATCTCGACTGGCAGGCCCTTCCCGCAGAGCGACGGCGAATCCCACTGGCTCCTTATCCGTTTCAGCGGACAAGGCACTGGGCTGCTCCAGTTGTCAGTGCCCTGGCGGTTGCGCCCCAGGGAGTCGAGGAGCTTGCCGGCAGCCTGCCGGCCGTCCAGGCCGACCCCGAGGACTGGTACTTCGCTCCTTCCTGGGGCCGGGATGTCATACCGGCCGCCCCTGACCGCCCGAATAGTGAGTCATGGCTGGTCTTCACCGACCCCGACGGTCCCGGGCAGGAATGCGTCGACCGGCTAGTCGAGCGCGGGGACGACGTCCGGATCGTGGTGCCGGGTGCCGGCTTCACAGCGGAAGGAATCCACTTCACGGTCGATCCGTCGAACGCGGCTCAGTATGAGGAACTCATGGAGCACCTCGCCTCTGGCGATTCCCTTCCCGACCGCATCCTCCACCTGTGGACTCTGCGATCCGATGCTGCCCCGGTGACGCTCGACACGCTCGATTCCACACAAGAGCGGGGGATGCACAGCCTGCTCAACATTGCCCGCTCCCTCGGGCGCAAGGCTGCCATGAAGTCCGTGCGGTTCGACGTTGTCTCCACCGGGTTACATGAGGTCATCGGGGGGGAGGCGATTCATCCTGAGAACGCGACCGTGCTCGGTCCGGTGAAGGTAATCCCGCTCGAGTACGCCAAGATGACCTGTACGAGCATCGATATCGACCCGAGCGACTTGGTCAGCGCCGCCACCATGGGTCAGCTCCTTGCCCAACTGGACGCACCGGCAAGCCCTGATGTGGTCGCGTTGCGGAAAGGACACCGCTGGACCCCCCAGGTGGTGCCGACTCCCATGCCCCCGGCCGACGGCGTCTTCGAGCGCGTGAAGCAAGGTGGAACCTACCTGGTAATGGGCGGCCTTGGAGGAGTTGGGCTTTCCATCGCACGATCGTTGGCCGACCGTTTTCGAGCCAACCTTGTACTGGTTAGCAGGACGGGATTACCGGACCGGTCGGAGTGGGATCGCCTTCTTGCCGGGGCCACGGCCCAAGACGAGGTTGCCTGGAAGATTCGGCAGGTCATGGGCATCGAGGAAGCCGGCTCTCGAGTGCAACTTGCCAACGCCGACATCACAGATGCGTCTGCTTTGGGTGCGATCGTGGCCGATGCGGCGCGGACGTTTGAGAGGATCGATGGAGTGATTCATGCTGCCGGGGTTGTGGACGATGCCGGCGCCATTCACAATCGCTCTCGACAGGACCTCGAAAGGGTCGTTGACTCGAAGGTGCGAGGCACGCTCATCGTGCAGGACCTGTTGTCGGATTACGACCTCGACTTCTTCCTTCTGTGCTCCTCGGTCGTGACCCGCCTCTATCACAATCGTTTCGGGCAGGTGGGGTACGTCGCCGCCAATAGCTTCCTGGAGGCATTTGCCGAGAGTCACTCGAACTCGTCGGGCACCGTTATAACGGTTTCCTGGGACGACTGGCAGGACATCGGCATGACTGCACGCACCGCCCGGCAATTCGCAGAAACTTACGGGGACTCAGCTGCTTTCGTTGATCCCCTCGACTCGTTCAGTCCCGAGCGCGGAGTGGAGATCTTCGATCGAGTGCTGGCCAGTGGCCGGCCCCGGGTCCTCATATCTACCCGGGATTTGCAGCAGCGAATCGCTTCAGACCTGACAGCAACTTCGGCCTTCCTGAGCTCGGCCAAGGAGGCGGCCGACAGAACGGCGAAGACCTCTCCACCGCCTGGAGCCGACTACCCAGGGGCTCGAACGGAAACCGAGTCCGCGGTCGCGTATATCTGGTCATCCCTACTGGGAGTCGACGCGATCGGAATGAACGATGATTACTTCGAGCTGGGTGGCGATTCGCTTCGTGCTGCTCAGGTGGTCGATCGCATGCGCGAGCTGTTTGGGCTCGACCTTCCCATCAACATCCTGTTCGAGGCGCCGACCATCGCCGGTTTGGCCTCCCTCATAGACTCTATGGGGCCCACCGCGGTTGAAGATGGGACGGTCGCGGAGGGATCAATACCCGACATGGTGGAGGGAAGTCTGTGAACGTTTCCGAGTTCGTTGCCGATCTGCACGGACGCGGCATGGAGCTGTGGGTCGACGGCGATCAGCTGCGGTACAAAGCCCCGCCAGAAATGATCACTGAGGAGATTCTCTCGGAGATGGGGGCACACAAGCTCGAGATCATGACTCATCTCAGAGGCAGCGAGGATGCTGCATCAACCGCCGAGACGTTGGCCTCAGAGGGAGCGCTCCAGGAACCTATGACAGCTCCGGAAGTGGAGACGCCTCTCGTCGCCGGTGGCCGGCTGGAGTCACGCTTCCTGGGCAAATCGGGGCTCAAGATCTCTGAATTCGGGCTCGGACCATACAGCTCGACCATGGTTGCTCCCGGTGCCGGGGAGGAGTTCAACCGACTACTTGACGTGTATGCAGAGGCAGGTGGCAACTACCTCGATCTTTCCAACGTCTACACGATGTCGGAGAAGAGAGTTGGGGAGTGGCTCCGCGGCAAGGATCGTGAGGCCTACGTCATCGCAAGCAAAGTCGGTATGGACACTGGCGGGGACGGGCCTAACCAGCAGGGACTGAGTCGTAAGCACATCATGGCCAGCATCGATCGGAGTCTGGCCGCTCTGAAATCTGATTATCTAGACGTCTATTACACCCACACGTGGGATGGGGGAACTCCGCTCGAGGAGACTTTGACCACCCTCAACGACATTGTTCGCTCTGGCAAAGCGCGGTATATCGGCGTCAGCAACTTCACCGGTTGGCAACTCCAGAAGGCAGTCGACATCACTCGTTACGAGCATCTGGAACCGGTCGTCGTCTCACAGATGCAGTACAACTTGCTCGACCGCTATCCGGAGTGGGAGCAACTCCCCGTCTGCCGGAATGAAGGGGTCGGGGTCACTGCGTGGGGTTCGCTTGCTGCAGGGTGGCTGACAGGGCGCTATCGCCGCGGGATGGCCGCTGAAGAAGAGGGAGATCGGATCAGGATTGAGTCCCAACTCGGCATGCGGCATAACACCCTTGACTTTCGTGACACCGAGCGAACCTGGCGGACCCTCGACACCCTCCTGGAGGTGGCCATCGAGCTTGACAAGACACCGGCCCAGGTGGCACTCAACTGGCTCTCGACGCGTGCGGGTGTGGTACCAATTCTCGGACCTCGAAACGTCGACCAGCTAAGCGAGGCGCTTGGTGCTGTTGGGTGGCGACTGTCGGGCGATCAGGCAGCGCGGCTCGAAGAAGCAAGCAAGCTTCCTCCGATCATGCCCCACATGTTCATCGAACGTGTCAACCCGCCCGACCGAATGTGATGACGACCGGCTGGCCCCGATCATCGATGAAGAAGTTATCGAGAGGTAGTGCGGAGTGAACGAAACCCGCTCTGAGCAAACGCTGACCGGCGTCTTCCTGGGCGAGGAGTCGCTCTTGATCAGTTGCGCGCAGGTCTGGCTCGACCGCGGTCACGAGATCCGGGCAGTCGTCTCCGACGTGGCCGATGTCACCGGCTGGGCTGAGGAGAACCACCTCCCCGTAGTCGGAGTTGCCGATGCACTGGTAACTCTTCGCGGAGATGAGCCTTTCGACTACCTCTTCAGCATTGTGAACTTCAAGCTGCTCCCGGAGGAACTACTGCAACTTCCCCGACATTGGCCCATCAACTATCACGACAGCCCTCTTCCCGCCTATGCCGGAGTGAATGCCACCAACTGGGCCATCATGAACGGAGAGGAGCGCCACGCGATCACCTGGCACGTCATGACCGCCGAAGTCGATGCCGGCCCCATCCTCGAACAGCGCTTCTTCCCTATCAGCCTCGATGACACTGCGATCACACTCAATGCCCGGGCGTACGAGGCAGCGCTCGTCGCCTTCCGGGACTTGACGGATCGACTAGCAAACGGAACGGCCGAGCCAACCGAACAGCCGGCTGAGGGACGGAGCTACTTCGCTCGCTGGATGCGACCGCCAGCCGCCGGCGTCATCGATTGGACAGAACCGGCCACCACAATCGAGCGGCTGGTACGGGGCCTCGACCACGGGTCATATCTCAACCCTCTCGGCAAGGCGAAGCTGCATCTGGGCGACACGGTCATGGCAGTCACGAGGGTGACGGCGGACTCAGGAAATGTTGACCAGCCGGCGGGCACCATCCTGGAAGTCGGGCCGACCGGCTTTCGGGTTGCCGCACGCGAGGGGAGTGTCACGATTAACGCCCTGGAGAGCCTGTCCGGTGAGAAGCTCGTCCCGGCTCGCGTAGTCGAACGCGCCGGCTTCGAGGAGGGCGATCGGCTGCCAGCCCTCGATGCCGGCCTCAGGGATGCCTTGGCTTCGGCCGCTGCCGCCTACGCTCCCAAGGAGCGCTATTGGATAGAGTGCCTCGTCGAATTGGAGCTCATGGCTGCTCCTTACCGGACGCCAGCCAGGCCGGGAGCCGCAAGCGGGGCTTTCCAATCGATCCAGATCCCTACTCCGCCGGCGTTCCTTCACGCCCTGGCAGCAGCCGGAATCGACCCGGGCGACGGGCTGGCCGCAGCCGTTCTCATGTATCTCGCCAGGATCCATGATCGAGTCGAGTTCGATATCGGATTCCGGTCGACGGCTACTTCGCCGCCCGCCGGGTCCGAACACCTATTCGCACCTTATGTCCCGCTCCGATTCGCCGGAGATGCGAGCGCGTCACTTGACGATTTCGTGCGGATCTTCGGAGCCGCCCGAACCGATGTCGAGGCGCGACGCACCTACGCCCTCGACCTGGTGGGCCGCACCCCAAGATTGCGCGATGCCGGTGGTCCCTTCTCGCCCCCGCTCGTCATCGAGCGAACCGGTCGCGAGCCCGTTCTGCCTCCCGTGCCGGTCGACCTGCTTGTGCAAGTGCCCGATGATGGCGCTGCGCTGACGGTGTACTCCGCTCAAGGAGCAATCAGCGATGAGGACATCGAGCGGATCGGCGGACAACTCGCGACCGCCCTTTCCAGCCTGGCCGCCGATCCTGAGCAAGCGCTTGGCGAGATGACGACACTGACGGAAGCGGAACAGTCCCGGCTGCTGTACGAGTGGAACCCGGCCGGACGATCTTACGACCTGCCGTCCTCCCTGGCCACCGCCTTCGAGAACCAGGTGGAGGCTGAGCCGTCCGCGATTGCACTGACCTTTCTCGACGAGCACATGACCTACGAGGAGCTAAACCGTCGCGCCAACCGGGTTGCCAGCATTCTCATTGAAAAGGGTGCTGGACCGAACGTGCTGGTCGGCCTGGCCATGGATCGCTCGCTCGACCTGCTCGTCGGCCTGCTCGGGATCCTCAAATCCGGGTCTGCCTATCTTCCCCTCGATCCCGCCTACCCGGCCGATCGGATCCGGTACATGGTCGAGCATGCCCAGGCGCCACTGATTCTGACCCAGCGGCATCTCGCAGCCTCAGTTCCGCCGAGTTCGTCCGAGGTCGTCCTGATCGAGGACGTTCACGGGCGCGATGGGAACCCACCGGCGGCAGTGAACCCGGACAACCTCGCCTACGTGATGTACACGTCCGGCTCGACCGGTCGCCCGAAGGGCGTGCAAATCACACACAGGAACGTGCTGCGCCTCATGGAGGCCACCCGTCCCTGGTTCCAGTTCGGTTCCGGTGACGTGTGGACCTTGTTCCACTCCTACGCCTTCGACTTCACAGTCTGGGAGATCTGGGGTGCCCTCCTCTTCGGCGGGCGGCTGGTGATACCTACCCATGACACCACCCGTTCACCTCGCGAATTCCGGCGCTTGCTCTGGTCTGAGCAAGTAACGGTCCTCAACCAGACACCGTCGGCTTTCCGCCAGCTCATAGCCGCAGATGGTGCGACTGACGCTGAGCAGCCGCTCTCGCTGCGCTACGTCGTATTCGGAGGAGAAGCTCTGGACCTCGCCGATCTCCTGCCCTGGGTGGCCCGTCACGGCGCCGAACGGCCCCAGTTGGTCAACATGTACGGAATAACCGAGACGACGGTTCATGTCACCTATCGCCCCCTAACCAGTGACGACATCGAGCAGAACCTCGGGAGCGTCATCGGCGTGCCCATTCCCGACCTGCAGATCTACGTTCTCGACCGGTGGATGAAACCCATGCCAATCGGGATGCCCGGCGAGGTTTACGTTGCCGGTGCTGGTCTCGCCCGCGGATACCTCAACCGGCCCGACTTGACCGAGGAACGCTTTCTAGGCAATCCGTTTGCAGACGCAGGGACTGAGAAGTTGTACAAAACAGGGGACGTGGCCCGCTATCTCCCGAGCGGCGATCTGGAGTACCTCGGACGCTCTGACCATCAGATACAGCTGCGCGGATTCAGGGTCGAACTAGGCGAGATCGAGGCCGCTCTCGCCGGCCACTCCGGTGTCTCCAAGGCTATCGTCGATGTTCAGGAGTCGGTCAGCGGCGAAAAGGCACTCGTCGCCTACTACCTGAGTGTGGGGGAATCCGTCGAGCCTGGGTCGCTGCGCGACGCGGCCGCCGAGTCGCTGCCCGAGTACATGGTTCCCCATCACCTCGTACCGCTCGAGTCGCTCCCACTCACGCCCAGCGGCAAGCTCGATCGCAAGGCTCTGCCACCTCCGTCCCGACAGCGAGTCTCAACCGGCGCCGCAGTCTTACCGCGGAACGAGGCCGAGGAGAAGATCGCACGAGTGTGGGAGGGACTACTCGATGTGACCGGGGTCGGCGTCGACGAGAGTTTCTTTGATCTCGGAGGCGACTCGCTCTCCATCGTGCGGGCCAATGACGAGTTGCGGGCTCTGTTCGACACCGAACTGACGATGGCCGACATGTTCCGGTTGCCGACGGTGTCTAAGTTGGCGGGCTATCTGACCTCGGCTGGTGACGGAGGGGATGAAGCCATCGACGAGGGCGTGCGCCTTGCCCGGCAGAGGCGGTCCGCCCGCCGGGCCCGTCGTTCATAGGGGCCCAGGGGCTTCAGCCACGCAGTGATGATCAAGTTGTCCACACCGCCAGGAGCGGGCGCGCGTGGTCGGGCTGGCTATTCCTCTTCAGGAAGCGGCTGAGGTTCCGGCCTTCCGGTGATTGTTTCAAGGCGCGACAGGGCGAGGACGACCCCGAGCATCGCGAAGAAGAGCCGGTTGCCGTTGATGTCACCGCTGAACATTGCCGCCACGAACGTGAAAGCCAGCAGGGCCGCCGCGAAGACCGACTCCGGTCGTTTCGGTCCTTCTCGAATAGCGATTGCGAAGACATCCCCGATTATGAAGACCATGATGGCCGCGGGTATCCAGCCGCCTTCCACTGCGACCTCGAGAATGAGGTTGTGGGGATAGGCACCGTCGCTGCCGACTCCGTACCGGAGCTCTCCGTAGCGTCCCCAACCGATGCCGCTCTGTGTGTTCGAAATCTCAGTCAGCGTGACCGAATACGCTTCTGCCCGAAACTGCTGACTATTGCCGAAGTCTCCGGATGTCAGGTCTGCGAACCGATCCAGGTTTCGTTCTTGCGAAAAGGCGATGCTCGCGACAAACGCGAGCACTACAACAACCGGTAGGGCCACCCTGTGACGAGCTCCCGGCCGCGACGCTCGGGAGAGCGGATAGGCCACCACGAGGCCCCCGATCGCTCCAATCAGCGCCCCTCGAGTACCCGAACCGATCAGGGCCACGCTTGCGATGACCGCGAGAATCGCGCCGGTGGCGTTTGGCACCACCCGGGTCATGATTGCAGTCGCCGCCATGAGCAGGCCCAGTCCGGCCATCCTCCCCGACCAGATCGGATTGCCTGCAAAACCGGTAACCCGCCCGGAATCGCCGGCGAGGACCTGCAGAACCATGTCCAGGGAAATGATCACAGACAGGCCGCCGAGGACCATGAAGAAATCCTTCGCATCCCGACGATTGCGGATAATGAAGAACGGGGCGATCGCTGCCAAGAAAGTCAGCGTGAACAGGTTGGTTACTTTTGCCGCCCCGTAGTCGGTGGCCGGTCCGGCAGTGAATTCGGGGATGGCAAAAGCGGCGAACATCACGATCAACCACAGCGCCTGCTTGGGGAGGGGATTGCGGACCACGAACAGTCTCCACAACACGTAGCCCAGAGTTACCGCTGCCGCTCCCATTGTGAGGTCGAACGGAATCGGGAGGAGTCGCTCATCGGTCTTGAACGCTCCCGACGTCAACAGGAGGGCATAGGCAACGGTGGGCGGCCAGCGGAGCCACCGCCACGAGACGTGACGGGGCCGCGCCAGGGCCTGCTGTCGTCTTTCCCATCCGTCAGTCATAGAACTACTTGCCGGTCGTGGACATGATCATCGTAGGTGCATATGAGAACTTTTCGCCCGGTTCCGTTGGCCGTTCTCTGCCGAACTCCACCGCTTGAAAGAGCGATCCAGGCCGCAGGCGCTGGTTAGTTGGTGAGGTAGAAGGAGAGGTCGGTGTCGGTGGCGGGGTTGCCCCAGGTTTTCCAGTTGGTCCATCCATTGCCGGTGGTGTATTGGGCGTTTCCGTCGGAGAAGACGGTTTGGGTTGAGAATCCGTAGAGTTTGGTCCCTTCCCGGATGGCGGTGGCGCTGTATTGGGTGCCGGTGGGGGCGGTAAAGGTCAGGTAGTAGGTGGTTCCGGCCTTGAGTGTGACCGGGGAGAAGGATGGGAAGGTGACCCATGCGGTTCGTTTCCCGATTTCGCTGTCGGCGAGCCCGGAGCTGACCTGAGGAACGCTTGTGGCCGGCAGCGTGGTCTGGGCTAGCACGGAACCGTTCTGGTGTGTGAGAGTGGCGGTGAGGGCCCCTTGTCCGTCACCGACTCTGATGGTCCGGAAAGTCAGGTTGCGTATGGTCCGGTCTCCACCGCTTACGGTGAAGGCCTCCCGAACCTGGTTCGATCCGCTGATCTTCTCGGGAGTGCGGGAGAAGATGTTCATGTATCCGTTTCCGAACACTGTCCCGTTGCCATAGTGGAGTTCGAGGATGGCGCTGTGTCTGTCTCGGGTGGTCCACCCATTGGTGGAGCTCCAATACATTACGGTCCATTCGGGGTCCCGGGTGGCGGGCGAGACGCTGCCAGAGAGAGTCGCTAGATCGTTCATGGAAACCCAGTTGTTCACCGGGTCCGCTGATGCGTTTGATACCACCAGGTGATAAAGGACCCCTTTGGTGACTGCAGCCGGCTGACCGAGAGTCTGAAGTGTGAACTCGGTTTTGGTATCTGAGCGGTTGGGGATTGCGTTGGCGACGTTGGCCCATCCGAGCACGGTTCCCGAAGGGCGTCCGGTCCCATCATCGGTTTGGATCTCGAATCGAAGCGATCCACCGTCTCCACTGTCATATCCGGTGCCGGCACCGTTCGGGTCCCACCGGATGAACCGTCGGAACTTAGTGATCTGACCCGTCTCAACAGCCCGGAAAGGGTTGCTATACAACTCATCACCCTTGAGCGGGGAGTTATTCAAACCGCTACCACCCACCGCCGCGCCATACACAACCGACCCGCTACTAACCGGAGGGACCGTCGTCGAAGTCGTCGAGGGTGCAACCGTCGTAGTAGTCGAAGGAACCACCGTCGTCGTCGTGGTTGGGGGCAGCGTGGTGGTCGTTGTCGGCGCCACAGTTGTGGTTGTGGTCGAGGTGGTAGTGGGTGGGATGGTGGTTGTAGTCGTGGACTCCAGCGTCGTGGTCGTTGATGGTCTCACCGTCGTGGTCGTCGTAGATGGGTTGAATTCAAGCTCGGGAGGAACCTCTTCCTCCAGCGCGATAGGGAGACCTGGTGATTCCGGAAGGGCGAATACTTCCGATGACAAGGCGCTCTCTGTGTGGTCAGTGACGGCCAGCGTCTGATACTCCCGCGAGTACCGGACCACATCGTCGACACCATCGCCGTTCCAGTCGTCGACGAAGACGTGATCGCCGCCGGTACCGAGGAACGCCTCAAGCATCGGGGTGGATCCGTGCCCTGGGGCAAGAGCGGTATACCCGGTCACAGGGTCGTGGACGCCTACTTCGTCGACTCCGTCGCCGTTCCAATCGCCTGCAAGGGGTAGCAGGCGCACGCCACCGAAGTAGAACTCGATATCCGCAATCCCCTGAGTGTTGGAGTTGCGGAGGTAGAACTTGCCTTCGCTCGGCCGGATAATCCCGATTGAGTCTGTGCCGTCGCCATCCCAGTCTCCACAGATCGGGCGATCGCCGGGTACCCCGAAGAAGATGGACCCAGTGGCAACGCCGAAGTCGTTCTGGTTGCGGAAGAAGACCTGTCCCGTACCTGTTCTATACACACCCACGGTCCGATAACCATCGCCATCCCAGTCGCAAGTGAGCGGGATGTCCTTCGGAACACCGAAGTAGTACGAGTTCCCCGAGACGCTCCACAACCCCCGGGTATCGTCAAAGAAGCGCAGGGATTGGTCAGAGGAGGAAGGTTCAGGTACTCCGGCTACGGCGCCGCTGGCAGGAATCATGGCCAGGATCACTGCCATCGCTATTAGCCGCCTCATACCGATAACTCCTCACAGTAGGTGGTATGACTACTGAGAGTGAGGATCGTCGCACGGTCGAGAAACCTTTAGGAGTGCCGGAGCCGGGATCTCGAGCCGATCACCCGTTGGCTGCGAACCGACTCACGATTTCGGTTGAGGGTCCCAGCTGATCACAGAAATAGGACCTGGCGGCGATCCGCTGGCCGTAGGTGGGGGCCAGCCAATCTATTGGCGGAGATTCGACCGAACCGGCCGGCGTTCGGCATCCATCGAAGCTAACCGTGGGGTATGCATCGGGATGAAGAAGCCAGTTGACAGACATGGCTTGCCCTCTCACGAGCGCCGAATCGGATATGCGGAGTCCCTCAGAGGACAGATCAACGGTTCGGCGGACGACTCCTGGGATCTCCGCGATGACCCTGATCGCATCGCCACTGAACGATGCATCGACCAGGTGCGAGGCCGGGAACTTAAGCGTCAGGAACCGGGGTCCAGCCACCGCCGGCTCATAGCCGGCCACTTTTGGACCGTTGTGGGCGGCGTAAGTGGCAAGCGACTCGGTCCCCGTCGCCCGGTAGGAGTAGGTGCCCGGGTCGACGATGATCGGATGTCCGTCGATCCACAATTCGAGTTGAAGTGGGTCCACCTGTCCGGGCCGAGATTTGTAACGGCCGGCTCGCAAGAAGAATTGATACCGGCCCAAACGCCCGACCACCCAGCCGGATTGGCCAGTTACGACTCCGTCGGCAGCCAGCCCGGCCACCTCAGGATCGGGCACGCCGAGCCAACGCAACGATTGAGCATCGAGTTGTTGATCCGCAGGATACGTGACACCAAAGACCGAGCACGCGAGGGATAAGATCGGCCGGAAATCGGAGTGGGGCGCCAGCGACAACGGCAATACATTGGCCCCGTCGTCCGCCCCGTAATGGGGTACCAAGCCGTCCGCCGAGGTCATCACTGCCTTCAGAAGGCCGGCCGCCCTTCGCAGCCGCTCCCGGCTTCTTGCTGCAATTCCTTCCCCCCGCGCCTGAAGGGTGAGCTCGGCCAGCACACACTGGTGCAGGGCAAGTCGCAGGTAATTGAAGGAGTGCTGTGAATACCACCCATCGTCGCTGAACTGCTTCAGCACGAGTCGGTCAAGCAGCTTCGTGCCCCGGGCGAGCCACCTGCGCGCATCCCCTGATCCGGGCGAGAACCGGGTTCCCAGGGTTATGAGGCCCATCGCCTCGGAGATACCGTGGTTGTTTCTCTGTGAGATTGCGTATCCGATAGCGTCGTCGACCCGTTCCCCTGACCAGAACAGGACACGTTGCAGCAGTGTCTGCTCATTGTCGGTCAGCGGACCGAAGCCGGTCTCGGCGGCCAGCAATGCCACCGCCCGGATCGAAGTTTCCTGCCCACACCCCCAATGCGGGCCTAGAAACGGTGGGTTGGCTTCCACCCAGGTTGTGAGCACTTCGAAGAACGTCTGGCGGTAACGCTGCTCTCCCGTCACGGCGAAACCGCGAAGCAGGTCATACGTCCAGCCAAAGCGGGCGGGTTCCCAGAGATCCTTGATATCGCCGGCGTCTGAGAGCGTTTCGATCCGCCACCACGGATCATTCGGATCGCCGTGCAAGCGGTTTGTTACCGGGTTCTCATGCCATTCGCGTGGGGTCCTGGGCAGCGTTCGCCAATTACCCTCAAAGGCCTGGTATTCGCCCCCGGCGACACGGTCGGCGCGGCTGATCGCCGCTTCTCGCTCAGCAGCGGAGAGCACGGCTCCCTCCGGCGCCAGGAATCCCAGCGGCTCGAATTCGGCCGGCATCGCAAGCACGGGAATCCGCTTGTATCGGCCTCGCCGCGTACGGAGCTCGTGACGCGCCCGCCGTGCTCCATCGCGCACTCCGAACGTCCGGAACAGCGCCAAGGCCAGCCATGGCACGAGCCGCACTTTCATTGCCAGGCCGGTGATGGCTTGAGTGGGAACCTGCACATCATGGAGATCAACCTGTAACCGGCGTGTCCCCTCCGGCCTCCGGGTCCGTTGTGCCATCTATATCGGCGGCAGGATCCTGCAGCAAGGATGGCATTGTTGCGTGACCTTCTGCTGAGATTCCTTCCCGCTTCACGATGGTTCTAACGGTCCGGGCGAGGATCTGGAGATCGAGCCATATGGTGTGTGTTTCCACGTACTCAACGTCGGTGTTCAGTCGGTTCTCCCACGTCACGTCGTTGCGTCCGGTCACCTGCGCTAGCCCGGTGATTCCGGGTCGAACTTCGTGACGCCGCCAGTGGTGAGACGAGTACGCATTCTCGTACACGGCGGGAAGAGGACGAGGCCCGACCAGGCTCATGGTGCCAGCCAGGACATGGAAGAACTCCGGCAACTCATCCAGGCTCGTGGATCGCAAGCGGCGGCCGAGGGCGGCCAGCCGCTCGTCGTCTGGAAGCAATTCGCCGTCCGGGCCCCGGCCATCCGACATGGTTCGAAATTTGACCAACTTGAATCGCTCGCCTCCACGGCCCAGCCGTTCTTGCCTGAACAGGATTGGACGGCCCATCCGAACACGAATCAGCAAAGCGATCACACCCATGACCGGCAGGAGGACCGGCATTACCAGGGCGGTTGCAATGACATCGAAAGAGCGTTTTAACATCAGATTTCATCGTAGCCGAGAGTCTTAGATCTCATTTCGAGAGAGCTGGATGGCTTTCCGGCGTAGTCTGATCGGATGGAACGGATCTACCTTTCGCCTCCTCATATGGATGGAGTCGAACTCGATTTGCTGCGCGAAGCGTTCGATTCGAACTGGATTGCCCCTCTCGGCCCTCAGGTTGATGCGTTTGAGGAAGAGTTCGCTCAAGCTGTCGACATGCCTCATGCAGTTGCTCTTTCATCTGGCACCGCCGCTCTCCACCTGGGCCTGATACTCAGCGGGGTTGAAGCAGGCGATGAAGTGCTCTGTTCTACCTTGACATTCGCTGCCAGCGCCAACGCCATTACCTACCTCGGAGCGACGCCGGTATTTGTTGATTCGGACCGTCAGAGCTGGAATATGGACCCTGATTTGCTCGCCGAGGATTTAGCCGACAGAGCCCAATCCGGTCGCCTTCCCGGAGCGGTGCTCGTTGTCGATCTGTACGGTCAGTCGGCTGACTACGAGCGGATAATGCCGATCTGCGATGAATTCGGCGTGGCGGTGGTCGAGGACGCCGCAGAAGCGCTCGGAGCTGAGTACCGCGATAGACCAGTGGGCGGGTTTGGCACGTGCGCGGCCTTTTCGTTCAATGGCAACAAAGTCATCACCACCTCGGGGGGCGGCATGCTTGTCTCCGGAGACGAGAAGTTTGCGGATCGCGCAAGATTCCTGTCTACGCAGGCCCGAGATCCCGGGCCTCACCATGAGCACTCCGTGATCGGGTACAACTATCGGCTCTCGAACCTTCTCGCGGCGGTGGGGCGCGGCCAACTCCTTCAACTCTCTGATCGAGTGGAGGCGCGGCGCCGGAACTTCGATACTTATGTCGAGTTGCTGAGCCACTTGCCCGGCATCGGTTTCATGCCCGAGGCTCACTACGGTCGTAGCAGCCGCTGGCTCAGCTGCATCACCCTGGATCCCGAACACTTCGGTGCCACTCGGGGGGAAGTTCGTTTGGAGCTCGAAGCTAACAACATCGAGGCTCGCCCTCTCTGGATGCCGATGCATATGCAACCGGTGTTCAAAGGGCTACCGGTAGTGGGCGGCAGCGTAGCCGAGGGTCTCTTTGAGCGAGGGTTGTGCTTGCCGAGTGGCTCATCGCTCACGCACCAGCAACTGGGCCGAATCGCCTCGATAGTTGCTGGGTGCCAGCGTTCCTAGCCGACCTATTGCAGAACGAGTGTCTCCGGGCGGTCGCGGTACCACTCGATGGTGCGCATTAGGGCCTCGTCGATCTCGACGGTCGGCTGATAGCCAAGCAGGCGGCCCGCCTTCCGGGTCGACGGTACGCGCAAATCGATGTCGGAATGCTCGATGTCCTGGAAAACGATCCCAGAGTCAGAACCGACCAGTTGCACAACTCGGCGGGCAAGCTCGTAGATAGTCAGCGTGTTGCGAGCATTACCGATGTTGAAATCGTTGCCGACCGCTTCTGGTCGATCGAGCATAGACATGATGGAGTCGACGAAATCATCGATGTAGCACCAGGAACGGACTTGCGCTCCGTCGCCGAACACCACCAGATCGACTCCCTTCAGAGCAGCGGAGATGAACCGGAGGATGGCGTGGTCGCCGGTGCGGCCGGGCCCGAAGACGTTGAAGGGTCGGACAATCGTGGCCGGCATCCCGAACTCGCGGTAGTAGGCAAAGGCAAGGTGCTCACCGGCCAACTTGGATATGGAATACGACCAGCGGGCCTCGTCGACCGAACCGATCGACGCGACGTTGGCTTCGTCTACTCGAAAAGACGAGCCACCAAACACCTCGGACGTCGAGAAGTAAATCAATCGCTCCAGGTTGGGACAGTGGTCCTGAGCTGCGCGAATGAGGTTGACGGTTCCGAGAAGGTTCGTTTCGATCGTATTCCGGGCAGCTTGGAGCACCTTGTTGACCCCAACCACAGCAGCGGCATGGATGATCACGTCCGCACCTCGAACCGCTCCTTCGAGAGCTTCGTGATCGCGAATATCGCCCTCGATTAAGGACACGTGCGAATGTGACCGCAGATCGGTGTACCCAATCGGCGATTTCGAAGAGAAATCGAGATCGAACAGCGTCAGTTCGTTCCGGTCGGCGAGGCGGCCGGCGACATTGGCTGCGATGAATCCAGCGCCGCCGGTTATGAGGATTTTCTTGTCGTGCATCTCTGCCATGTTTCGGTCTCGAGAGTAGGAGGCTAAAGGCGTTCAGCCTGCGTGGCCTTGGTCACGCCCCGGGTATCGAGTACCAGGCTGGCAACGTCGCACAGCCGGTCGATGTCGATGGCATCGTGTGCCGTATGAATGACGACGAGGTCGGTGTCCCCGGCTGCCTGGGTGATGTCGGTGCGTCTCCTCAAAGGGATTCCGTCGACGATGAATGAATCCACGTGAGGATCGATGAACTCGACGGCCGCGCCGGCGGCCAGCAACTGACGCGCAAGGTCCGTTGCCGGTGTCTCGCGGGTATCGCTCACGTTCGGCTTGTAGGCAACTCCGGAAAGCAGAACCGTGGAGTCCGCCGGGAGCTTGCCGGCTCCGCCAAGAAGGGTCAGGGCCCTCTCGGCCGTGTAGCGGGGCATGTACTCGTTGATCTCCTGGGCCAACTCGATGAACCGAAACTGTTCCCCGAGCTCTCGCACCCGGAACGAGAGGTAGTTCGGGTCGATCGGGATGCAATGACCGCCGACTCCCGGACCCGGATAGAAGGCCTGGAAACCGAAAGGCTTAGTGGCCGCTCCCCGGATCGTCTCCCAGATGTCTACACCCAACTGCTGGCAGAAGATGGCGAGTTCGTTTACGAGAGCGATATTGACGTGTCGGTAGGTGTTTTCGAGCAACTTGGCCATCTCGGCTTCCCGGGTCCCCGACATCGAGACCACCGGGGAGAACTTCTGGTAGAGCATCGCAGCCTGGTCTGTCGACTCCTGATCGATGCCACCGACCAGCTTGGGGGTGTTGTGGATGCCCCAGGTGGCGTTGCCGGGATCGATGCGCTCAGGGGAATAGGCCAGGTAGAAATCCTCCCCTGCCTTGAGACCCGAACGTTCTTCGAGTATCGGCTGCACTACTTCATCTGTTGTGCCCGGGTATGTCGTCGACTCCAGGATGACCAGCTGGCCCGGCTGGAGGTAATCGCCGATGGCCTCCGAAGCACCAATCACCGCGCTTAGATCGGGTAGCTCACCTCTCAGAGGAGTCGGGACACTGATCGTTATGGCATCGGCTCGTGCCAACATCGACGAATCCGTCGTCGCCTCAAAACCTCCCCGCAGAGCTTCCTGCAGATCGGCAGACGAGACATCCTCGATGTAGCTGGTTCCCGAGTTGAGGTTGGCGACGCGATCTTGATTGATGTCCAGCCCGAGGACCCGTACGCCCACCTGGCTCGCCTCGACGGCAACGGGCAAGCCGACGTAGCCGAGGCCAATGATTGCGAGGTCGAAGTCACGACGCCCGGCCGTTCGTTTCGATCCTCTGTGGCGGGCCGGCCCCGATGGGCGGTATGACGGCAGTGGGGTCGGAGTGGCCTGAGCATGCTCGACCAACAGCTGCGAGAGCGACTCGACCAACGGTGGTAACACCTGGAGGTTCAATCCGATTTCCCGACCCATTCCCGCGATATCGCTGATGACATCGGATCTGGCGGATGGGGTAGCCACCAGCAGCGTGTCGGCCCCGTAGCGGCGGGCCGCGGAGCGCAGGTCGGCACGGCCTCCAATAATCGTCAGCCCGTGTACTCGAGCGCCTCTCTTGCTCAGGTCATCGTCCAGGAAGGCCACGGGCTCGAATTCCGATGCCTCGTCGTTCCAGATGGCCTGGATCGATGATATTCCTGCTTCTCCTGCCCCGAAGATCAACATTCTATGCGGTCGTCTGTGGATCGAACGACGCTGATTCGTGTAGATCGTCCGCGCCGCATAGCGGGCCGCGAGCGCTCCGACGAGATGGAACGCGCCTGCCGCTGCGATGGCCCCGCGCGGGATCGGGGGCGTCACGGCGAATGTCGTGAGCAAGAGCAGCGACGCTGTCACTGTTGCTGAGGATGCGGCAACCCATGCGGTCTCTTCGAAAGACCCCAGACGCCAACGGCCCCGATAGAGGCCGATCACCCAGCCCACAGTGAGCTGCATGAACCCGGCCAGGGCACAGGTGGCAATCAGACGGCCTTCGTTGACGTTCGTCCACCCGAAGTCGTAACGAACATAAACGGCGAGTACTAGTGCCGCCATCCAAAGAACTACGTCGGCCACCATGAGGCGAAGGTGGCTGATCCGGGTCCTCAGCCTCTGACGCCCACTATGGGCCGAGTCGCCTTCGCGGCGGAGAAAGAGCATGGCCGCCGTCTTCCCAATGACTCGCAGGTCGGTGCCCAGTGAGAGCTGATCGAGATACTGGATGTCGAAGTGGATGTTCTCGAGCAGGTCTCGACCATCTCCCCGTGCTCCCACTTGCCAGAGGCCCGTCAGGCCGGGCTTCACCTGGTGTCGCTCAAGCTCCCATTCGGCCAGGTCCTCGGTGGCGGCTGGTGCAATAGGGCGAGGGCCCACCAGGCTCATCTCGCCCGCTACAACGTTCCACAGTTGCGGAAGCTCGTCCAGGCTGAGCTCGCGTATGATCTTGCTGAGACGCTGCCCGCGGTTTCCACCGTCGCTTCTCGTGGATCGAAGGCGGTACAGATCGAAGCTTGCACCGCCTCTGCCTACCCGCGGGGTTCGGCGGATGGCCGGGGCACCAAAGGCGATACGTACCAGGATCGTCAGTACCAACAAGAGCGGCAGGCTGATCAGCGCGAGTGTGAGTCCGACAAACCTGTCGAACGCAGGCTTACCCACCCGCTCGTAGAGTGATCTATCTCGGGTCGACTGCTCACGGTGAGTGGTCGTGGAGAGATTCTTGAGGCGCTTGTTCATCGGGTCCCGTTTGTGTGCAGCTTGCAGCGAGCTCGTCCTCCAGCATGATGGACGGCCACCGAAAGCGTACACCCGATCCCGTGAACCTGCTCCATAGGAAGGAGTCAGTGATCGTGAGCCGACTGCACTCCGGTTCGCCTCTTAATCGCTCGAATCAAGAGTCGTAGCGGCCTGATTACGGGATAGAGAAACCACAGAATGTCCGGCAGCGTGACCCAGTCGTAGTCCTCGAGGGCGGGGTGGAAGAGGAACCCGCGCATGTAGCGGATGCGATCGAGGCGGCGCTCCTTTGTTGCCAGCGTGAATCGAAGGTGTTCCGAGCGGTCGTATTCCGCTTCTCCGCCCGCAAAGAGGTTGTGCTCCACAGCCAGGTCGGCGAGCGCCATGGCTTTCTCGTCGTTCTTCGCCGAGTCGTGGACCCAGCTGGGCACTTCCACGCCGAGAAGGCGATCTGCGAGCGTGATAGCCATGTACACCACCCGGACTGATCCGGCATCCTTTGCCCGGCTCAGAATCTCAAGCCAATCAAAGTCAGGGTGACTGCGAATCATCTCCGCAACATCACAAACCCATTTCAGCCGGTCCCAATGGTGTCTTGCCCCGTGAGCGCACACAAACAGGAAGAGGAGATCGGGCGGTATCGCCTTGACGTCGCGCCCGAGGATGTTCACGCGATCGCCTGTCTCCCACAGTGACGTTTCCACCGGTACCGAAAGGGCCTTGCGGTACGTTGTTCCCCATTGGAGATCGATGTGGGTTCCATCCTTCTCGAAGGCATGGGCGGAGGCATGACCGAGATAGTGCCGCCGGTTGCCCCGAGCGGGTCGGAGTGGCCTGTATCCCAGATCTTCAAGTACAGAGACGGCTTCCAGGTACCTGTGGCGTGGGACCAGGATGTCGAGGTCGCCGAAGGCTCGCAAGCGGAGGTTTCCGTATGCAGTCACCGCCAGACTCGGACCTTTGTAAGGGAGAGCCGGCACCGACGCTTGATCGAGAGCGTTCAGGACGTTGAGAAGAACTGCAGTCATATGCATGTTCTGGGCCGTCAAGGCCCGGCTGTAATCCGAGAGATGGGTCTCGATCGGGGTCGGCATGTCAGCGCGGTGCCTCGCTAGGAGAGTGGCAGCCACCAGCGGCATCACCTGGTGGCGGTGAGCCGTGGCGACGAGGGTCGCCCAGTCGAATTCGCCAAGCACGAGCTCCCCGATGCGGCGTTCAGAGTCATCATCAAGAGTGGTCCGCGAGCTAAGCAACACAGCCTCGAGCTCAGGGGTAACGGGTGGGGTGGTTTCCGTAGGATGGAAGATGGTGGATCCTCGGTCAGGCTTCTGGCCACGGTGAGTGAGCGTCTGTTGCGATCAGCGTACCGTGCTGGGATGTGCTCACTGCGGGTGTACCTTGGGTCCATGGGACAAGGCGGTTGGGTTGAACATGCGGGGCTCAACAACGAATCTGTCGTCGTGCTGGGCGGGGCGGGGCTAATCGGATCCGCTATTTGTGCCGAATTGCTGGCACACGGAGCCCGGGTAGTGGCAGTTGACAACCGGCAGGAAGCCCTCGAACAACTGGCAGGGGATGGGATCGAGACCTATCTCTGTGACATCACCGATCCCGTTGAACGGGCCGCGCTGGTAGACCGCATCGCCGACACCGCCCCCCGGTACTTCGTGCACGCAGCCGGGGGGGTCGGCCACACGCAGGCCCGGTTCCCAGACCCATTCGAATGGTTTGCCCGGCATGACGTCCATCTTCATTCTCCGGTGCTCCTCGCCCACGCCGTGCTGAATGTTCGACATGAAAGAGGTCAAGCGGGATCTGCGGTCTTCCTTTCTTCGGTGCATGCTCGCTTCCTGAAGAACGATGCCGTCTACTCCTCAGCCAAGGCGGGCCTGGAAATCGCCGCCCGCGAGTTGGCGCTGGTCGCGGTACAACACGGATCCCGGGTCAATGTGGTGGCGCCGGGTCATGTTTCTCTTTTTCCGGTCAAGAGTCCGCCTACCAAGCTGGGACGAAAACCACTGGCGCCCGAGCCGATAGCAAAAGCGGTCCGGTTCCTCCTGTGCGACGACTGCTCTCCCGCCACGACTGGATCAGTGCTCCAGGTCGATGGGGGATTGGGGTTGTGGGCTCCGTGGGGGCCGCACTAGTCCTCGACCTCAGCCAACAGATCGAGGGCAGCCAGAAGCGAGCGGGTCGTGTGGTAGCCCGTCTTCCATTTTGATCCCTTGGCCCCAACGGGTCTTCCCAGGACATCGATCGTGTCGAACCATTCACCTTCGTCCCAATCGACCTGGGCGGAGTGAATCCAATCGAGTGTGTTGGAGAAGAGCCGGAGGTGTCGTTCCGATCCGGAGGCGCCAAAGAGGAGGAGGCTGGCAACGAGAGCCTCGCACTGGACCCACCACTGCTTTCGCATGTCGACGGCTGGTGCACGGGGACTTCCACCGAAGTAGAAGCCACCCCGGCGGCGGTCCCAGCCCCATCGGACGACCTCATTGAGCACGGCTTCGTAGTTCCCGGTCTCGGCGCCGATGGCGGTTCGGGCATGTGCTCCCATCCATATCCGTTCGATATCGTGTCCGTAGGACACCGTTGGAGACCCGATTGTTGTAGACCAGTCTCGACTGAAGAGCTCGCCCATCAGGTTCGACCCATCCAGAACCGCGCGACTGTCCACCAGAAACAGGAGCTCTTCGATCTGATCGCGGAGATCGCCGAACCCGCGAACGTGGGCGGTGGCCAGAACGTTGAGGCCGTTGAGATGGGTAGAGATGGTCTTGTGGGTTGGATTGAGTATGAGGAGACCGGCGCTGGCATCGGGCAACTGCCAATCAGCGGTCAGTCCCTCCCAATACCCGCCTTCGGGGTCGCGGAAACGACTCGACAACACGTCGATAAGGTCTTCCACCAGGGAGTGGGCGACGTCCGACCCGGTCGCAGTTGTGTATTCGATGAGGGCGTCGAGCGCCATGACCTGCTCGTAGAAATGCTTGATCGGCTCGACGGTGTCTGAGCGTCGGGCTGTGAACACCCCGCCTCGCTGGGAATCCCAGAAGGCCCTCTGCAGGTAGTCGAAGCCGTGGACGGCTGCCCGTTCCGTCCCCGGATGATCAAACGGCGTCGTCAAGAGCCGGCTGAAGAACCAGAGGGAGCGCGACTGGGTGAGCACGTGGCGCGAATCCGTGGCGACCGGGTCGCCGGATCTATCGAAGTTCTCAAAGTAGCCGCCGGAAGAATCGACTGCCCGGTTCACCCAGAAGGGAATGACATTCCGGGCGAGTATGCGTTCGAGGAGCGGTCGCTCGTTGTGATGATCTCCCGCCTTGAGCCGGGGCGCGGGCGTGAGCGCAACGTGCGTCCGTCGTGCGCGGCGGGCCAGAGCAGATCTCACCGTGCCCAAACGTCGCATAGACTCTCTCCTTCTCTTACTCCGGTCGGTTGTTGGTGTTTTGGCACTACCCTGAGTGGCCAAGGGTAAGGTACCCGGCAAGGGTTCTGGGCACACAACAGGGGCGAAGACATGTCCAATAGCGAGAGGTGGCTGCGCGTCAACCAGCCGACGATCGCGGCTGAAGAAATCGAGGGCGAAGTGGTCGTCGTGAGTTTCGACTCGGGGCATTACTACAGCCTCCGTGACACCGCAGCAGACGTGTGGCGATTGCTCGACGGCGGAGTGTCGGTTGGGACCGTGATGGAAGCATTCGCCGACGGTGTCCCGTCCGTCGTCGGGGCTTTCATATCCGCGCTGGAATCGGAAGGCCTTATGGTGGCAGCCCAGGCCAACGGCAAAACGCATACCGGCACCATCGCGGTCGGTCCTTTCTCTGATCCGAAACTCGAGCGTTTCGAGGAGATGTCGCAGATGCTGCTCTACGATCCGATCCACGACGTCGACGACACCGGTTGGCCCAATCTGCCGGACAACGCGGGCGAGTAATCCCCCATGCCGGCCGCTTCCCCAGGCGCGTCTGACCAGCTGCCAGCCCAGTTCTTTTCGGAACTCGAAGAAGCCTTCGATCTGGCACAAACGCAGGAGGGCATTCAACGGGTCTCGCTGAGAATCGGCCGTCGGCCTCTGACCCTGGAGTTCGCCGGGCCCAGCCTCGTCGACCTTATCGTCCCCGCCCTCCGGCACCGCCGGGTGAGTGCTCCCGGTCCGGGCGCCTTCACAGTCAAGGTGTTCGACAGCACGTCGACCAGTGTTACGGTGCCGCCACCTCCCTGGGGCCCGAACGACTACCTCGCACAGGGAGAGATCTCGGGCTTCAACACTGATCGCTTTCGGACGGCTTTCCGGGTCGACGCCGGGTGTCTCTCCATGATCGACCTTGAGCGCCGGGTCGCCGTGTTCTGGATTCGCGATCCCGCCGCCTTCCCCCGTTGGATGGAGGCGGCGCCGCTTCGGACCCTGCTCGGTTGGTGGGCGGCCGGACAGGGCTTGCAGATGGCGCACGGAGCGGCAGTCGGCACCGGGGACGCCGGGCTGCTCATCACTGCTCGAGGCGGGTCTGGCAAATCGACGTCGGCGTTGAGATGCCTTCGAGACGGCCTGCTCTATGCCGGGGACGACTACGTGGTGGTTGATCCGATCGCCCGGCGCGTTCACTCGGTGTATTGCACGGCCAAAGCCGACGATGCCGCCATCGACGGGTTCTTTCCAGACCTACGAGCCAGCTCGCACGGTCGAATCGTGGGCGATGGTTCCAACAAGCACGTGTTCTTTCTCGACGAGTTGTACCCGGAGCAGATATCCGACTTGCCGCTGACGGCTCTGGCGGTGCCGGCTCTGACCGGAGCCGATACCTCAGGATTCGCGATGAGCGGGGCGGCGGACGCTCTGCGGGCGTTGGCCCCCACCACTCTCTTCCAACTCGCCGGCACTGGAACAAACGACTTCAGGTTGATGGCCGAGCTCGTGAAGACACTTCCCGTATACCGGCTCGAAGTATCGGCGAATGATGGGATCGCTGCCACCGTTCGACGGCTACTCGAGACTGCCGCCGGGGTGCCGGCATGAGTGAACCCCGTGTCAGCGTCATCATCCCGTGCTACAACAATGGTCGCTACCTCGGGGCCGCTATCGAGAGCGTATTTTCTCAGGATGTGTCCAGCGTGGAAGTGATCGTCGTGGACGATGGCTCGACTGACGACAGCGCCACTGTCGCTGTCTCGTATGAGGGAGTATTGCTAGTGGGTCAGGAGAATCAGGGGGTGGGTGTGGCTCGGAATCAAGGCTTGGCGATCGCTACCGGGACCTACCTGGCCCTCCTCGATGCAGATGACTGGTGGGCTGCCGGCAAGCTGGCCGCCCAGCTGGCGGCCTTCGAATTGGATCCTTCACTGGATCTGGTGTTTGCTGAGATCCAGGAGTTCATCTCAGACGATCTAACCGACGAGCAGCGAGAGGGGTTGACCGCCCGTCCCGGACGCCACCAGGCGATGCTCCCCAGCACCGTTCTCATGACTCGGGCGGCACACCAGTCCATCGGAGGATTCGCGGACGGGAAGGGCTCCGGTGAAGCCCTCGACTGGGCGCTGCGGGTAGGCGAAGTCGATCTCAACACCGCCGTCGCCTCGGGAGCTCTGGTCCATCGTCGTCTGCACGCCTCCAACAGTGGCCGCGAGATGCGGGACACCCAGCGCAACGGCTATCTGGCTGCGGTGAAGCGGTCTCTCGACCGGCGACGCCGCGCTGAAGGGAGCGGTCGATGACCCAGTGGCAGGCATGGCGCCGCTACCGCGAGCTCTATGCCGGGGCGAGGAGTTCCATGCTGGCGATCGGGCTACTGACCGTGGCCGGGGCTCTGGTGGTTCTACCGATCCCCATCCTCATCAAGCTGGCTCTGGACGACGCCATCAGCGAGGAACGGGCCGGTTACCTCCTGGCGCTCGGGGTCGGGCTGGCAGGACTGCAGGTGGCAAGTGCCGCTATCAGCGTTGTTCGCCGCCGGATCGTCACCCGGCAGACCAAATCGGCCACCCGGCAGCTGCGGCGCGCGATGTCTGAGAAGCTCTACCAGGTCTCGATCGACTATCACCGGCATACCGAAATCAGCAAGCTCCACGATTGGACAGTTAACGAGACAAACCGAATCGATGCCATGGCTGACATTGCTCTTTCCAGGTTCGGCCCTTCACTGGCGATAGCGATTGCGCTCAGTGGAGTATTGCTCGTGCTGAACTGGTTTCTCTACCTCATCACGATGAGCGTCGTGCCCCTCATGGTGCTTGTGCACCGGCTGATGATGCCCCGGGTGCGCGAGGCCACCCGCGACCAGCGGCGAAGCTTCCGTCGATTCTCCGACAAGGTGCTGTTTGTGTTGCGCACAATGGACCTGACCCGCCGAAGGGCGGCCGAGGACCGGGAGCTCGAGTCGATGAGCAGCCGGCTCGGCACCCTGGAGCACGATGATTGGCGCAAAGGCAATCTGCAGACCTCGTACGCTGCCGCTCAGCAAACCCTGGTAGCGGTCGCCGCCGTCTTCATTCTGGTGGTCGGTGGAACCAGCGTTATCAACGGTGACCTATCGATTGGCGAT
>Ga0255048_10000244_pt1 | contig 41234 bp, 54 predicted proteins | sample JV7_2_2_MG_FD_183619 | JGI IMG/M metagenome (GOLD analysis project Ga0255048, IMG submission 183619) | Seawater microbial communities from Jervis Inlet, British Columbia, Canada - JV7_2_2 | ecosystem: Environmental > Aquatic > Marine > Inlet | place: Canada: British Columbia | collected 2016-10-06 | reverse complement strand
GTCTAGCGATCCAAAAAAATGGGGACTCTCCGCGGAGGCCCTCCCCCACGATATCCAGGCGATCATATATGCGACGTGGCTACTTGACCTCGTGGATGCTCCTATGGTTGACTTGCGTTGGACTTATTTTCGCACCCGCGGCAAGGCTTTGGCTTTCCCCGTGGACGCTCGTATCACCCGGGAGGACGCAAGGCAGAATTTCAAAGAGAGAGTGGAACCCAACGCGCGGTCAATCATGGCCGCGATTGAGGACCACCAAAAAACCGGGGCGCTTGCGGATAGCTTGCAAGCCAACCCCTCCGCGTGTGGCATGTATGGCGGATGCCACTTCGCGGCCTTTTGCGAGCGAACGCAAGAGGAGACACTCACCGCCATTTTTGGAAACAAGGAAAAGGAAAAGGAAAAAAACATGGGACTCAAAGAGCTATTGGCAAAGAAAAACGGACGCAAACTCCCACCCCCGCGCGCGGGAGTGAATGCTCCGGAGGCTCCCGCCTCCAATGAGGTGGCGCGGGAAATCTCCAAGGTGGTGGGGACAATCACGGGGAATCCAAAGCAAAGAAAAACGAAGGCGCGCGAAGTGGCGGAGGCGGCCGCGGGAGAGGTGGACGCGCACAAAGCCGCGGCCAAGGCCAGGGACGCGGCGGACACTTTTGAGGAAAAAGAGGAGACCCCCAAGCGGTCCAAGGCCCAAGAGAGGGTCTTGGAGCTTTTGGCGGAGGAGAACCCGCGCCACTTCTCAAAATCCAAAGCGGATGACAATGAGGCGGCCCCCTTTGTCCACGGCCGCACACTTAACGCAATGGCGCGGTCCGGACTGATCACCATTGAGGAGATGATAAACGTCCGGATCGTCCACTTGGCCGGGACGCACACCAAGGAGACCCTTGGGGACAAACTCTCCAAGGCCACGGAGGATTTGAGGGTGGCTCCGGAGGTGGAGTCCTACCGGGCCGGTGGACGTGAGACTCCGGTGGGGGAGAGGGTGTCCCCCACCCCCACGGCGGAGGAGGTGGCCAAGGTGGCCACGGCCACGGCCATGGCGGCCAAGGGTGAGGACCGTCTCACGGAGATGGGTGAGGCCTTGGCGGACGCCTTTTTGGACGCTCTCCTCCGGAGGCTCTCCAAGTGAGGCCAAAGCATATCGTGGGGGCCGTGTGGACCCTCGCGTCTCTTGGTTGGCTCATGGCCGGTGGTTTTTTGTTCGTGAGGTTTTGCGGATGAAAGCGCCCAAGCACGTGGTGGCAAGCGGACGCGCGGGCAAGTGGGCCGGGGGTCGCGTCCGTTATCTCCGTCTCCTCATTGGCTTGGACGGCCGCCTCATCACCGTCTTGGAGCGCTCAAAGGAACGTGGCAAACCTAGCGATTGAAAGAATGCGGGCCGCGGCCCGGTCTCGCGCCATGGACGCTAAAAACGTCCACGGGGTGGAGCCGGATCGCGCGTCCGTCCGGACGGCCTTGGATCGTGTTTTTGGTGGCCAATGCTCCGTCTCCGGATATGAGGGAGACACCCGTGGAGCGGTTGAAAACTCCCAAGAGTTTCGACGCGTCCACGATCTCCCCCGGAGTGATTGGAGAGCGCGGACGGACCTCCAAGAGCTTGTCTCCCTCCTAACAGAGGAGTACCGGACCCCCGCGGGGTCCATGACTCTCCGCCCAATCCAGGCCGCCACCTTGGAGACCCTCCACAATCACCGCGGAGCCTTTGGGGCAATCGGGGTAGGCGAGGGGAAAACGCTCATCACCTACTTGGCCCCCTTGGTCATGGGTTCCCAACGTCCCCTCCTCATTGTCCCGGCCAAATTGAAAGAAAAGACCCTCCGGGACTTTGCCGCGCTGGCCAAAGATTGGCGCAAAGGTGCGGACGTGGAGGTCATTTCCTACGAGTGGCTCTCCCGCGTCAATGCGGCGGACTTTTTGACGGACTTTGATCCGGACCTTATCTCGTGTGATGAGGTCCACCGCATCAAAAACGCGTCCGCCTCTTGCACTCGTCGCGTAGTCCGCCACCTCCGTGAGCGTCCGGAGGTGGTCCTCTTGGCTTTGTCCGGGACGGTGGCCTCTCGGAGCCTCATGGATTTTCACCACCTCTTGGCGCTAACAGTTGGCCCGGAGGGGATGCCTCTCCCGTCCCCGGCCCGGGAGGCCAAACAGTGGGCCCGCGCGGTGGATGAGAAATGCTCCACCCGTGCGCGGCCGGGACCCCTCACCCTACTCTTGGACAAAGGGGAGGTCCCCTCTTTGGATTCCGTCCGGGCCGCGGTTGGCCGGCGCCTTTTCGAGACTCCCGGGGTGATCAACACGGACAAAGCCTCCGTGTCCGCGTCCATTGTGATTGACTTTGATGATGAACCGATCCCCCCGGAGGCCAAGGACCTCATGCTCACCCTCATCCGGGACAAGGAAGCGCCCAACGGTGACCCTTGCACACCCGCGGACGTATGGAGACACGCGCGCACCCTCACCCATGGATTTTTCTATGAGTGGGACCCGGCGCCACCGGAGTCTTGGATGGACGCGCGGAGGGATTGGAAAAGATTCGCGCGGGACATTCTAGACCAAGACGATCCGGAATTTGACAGTGAATTTCAAGTGGCCCTAGCGTGCAAGCGCGGAGCCTTGGACTCTTGGGGAGCGTGGGAGGCTTGGGCCAACGTCCGCGATACTTTCAAGCCCAATTCCGTCCCGCGTTGGGTGGCGGACCCCCACGTCCCGGATCTCTCCGGGCCAACTATCATTTGGGTGGACCACGTGGCCCTTGGAGAAAAGCTCTCCTCCCTCACGGGTCTCCCCTACTTCCACCGCCTTGGACGGACCTCCGGGGGGGATTTTATAGATGAGGCGGACGTGGACTCCTCCCTCATTGCGTCAATCCAATCCAACGCGGAGGGCCGCAACCTCCAAGGGTGGAGCCGAAATCTGATCATGAGCCCACCCGCCTCCGGGAAAACGTGGGAGCAAATGCTAGGCCGGACCCACCGGCCGGGACAAATGGCGGATGAGGTGGAGGCCACCGTCCGCTTGGGACACCCGACGGCCCGGGACCAAATGAGGCAAGCGCTTGCAGACGCAAAATTCATCACGGCTACCACGGGCCAAATCCAAAGACTTTTGGCCGCGGACTTTGCCGCGGAGCTTTGAACTGAACTAGAAAACCCAAACCAGAATCAGAGATAGAAAAAGGAAAAAAACAATGTCACTCAACAAAATTTTTGCAGACTTTGACAAAGCGGACCCAACCTCCGGGAGCGGTGGCGGAGAGTATATCTCCGCTCCGGGATCTCACTTGGTCGAGATTGAGGCCGTCAAGCTCAAAGAATCGGACACCACGGACAAGATCTTTTTGATCGTGGAATTCAAAATCGTGGAAACCAACGCGGCGGACCTTGGAGTCCGCGTTGGGCATACCTATGCGTGGGTCCACAACATGCTCAATAAATTCTTTGGTGCGGCTAACACCAAGCAATTTGTGGCGGCCGCGTTGGGTTTAGATCCCTCCTCTCCGGAGGCCAAAGCCATTGGCCGCGCGGCCGTGGAGGAAGCTTGGGGAGAGGGCCAACCGTTGGCCGGGGAGAGTTTGCGACTCAAGACCGCAAACAAAACCACCAAGATCGGGAAACCGTTCACAACGCACACTTGGGGGCCGGTGGAGTAATGGACGATCGAACAAAAAAAGAGTGGACGGAGCTAATCTCTTGGGCCGTCTTTAAGGGTGGGATCGCGTTGGTCCTCCTTAATTTTGCTATCATCTCCGTGGTCGCGGGTATCGGGGCCGCATGACACTCACGGCCCTCGACACGGAAACCTTTTTGATCTTTGCGGGCCAATTGGCTCCGCCTTTGGTGTGCGTGTCTTGGGCCGCGGAGGTCTTTGGCCGCGCGGACTCCGGGGTGATTCACCACGGAGACCACGCGGCCAAGCTTTTTGTGGAGACCGCCTTGGAGGGGGAGACTGTTTTCCACAATGCTCCCTTTGACTTGGCGGTCTTGGCCGTCAAGTGGCCGGACCTTTTGCCGGTGATTTTCAAAGCGCTAGATGAGGGCCGGGTCCATGACACTTGCACCCGGGAAAAGCTCTTGGACCTAGCGCGTGGGACGTTCCGCTTTGAGGAGGATGAGGAGGGAAAAGTCCGGGCCAAGGGATATTCCCTTTTTGATCTGGCCATCCGGCGCTTGGGGGTCCGCCTGGACAAGGACACTTGGAGGATGCGCTATCACGATTTGTGGGACGTACCTTTGGAGGAGTGGCCACAAGGCGCCAAAGACTACGCGGACGCGGACGCGGTGACCACGCTCCGGATTTTTGAGGCCCAAGAAAAGCTCTCCAAATATCTCGGAAATGAGGCCGCGCAAGTCCGGGCCCACTTCGCTCTCCACTTGATGAGCGCGTGGGGGTTTATGACCAACGCGGACCGCGTTGAGGAGTTGGAGACTTGGGTGGGTGAGGAGTTGTCCACCATCCAGCCCAAGCTCATGGAGGTGGGCTTGGTCCGTCCGGACGGGACACGCGACACAAAAAAGGCCGTCCACCGTATGGTGGAGGCCATGGGTGAGGACTCCATCCTCACGGACGCTGGCCTCCGCGCGATCCAACGGATGGAGAAGACACGCGGCCAAATCCTAGTTGAGGCCCGCGCGGGGTCTGGGAGATTTGTCTCCGTCTCCGCGGACGCCACCATGATGAGCGGAGACACCACGCTCATGGATTACTCCCGTTTTACCCAATTGCGGAATCTAGTGTCCGGGTCTATCAAAGACCTCCGCCGCGGGACGGTCCTCCCGATCCAATCGCGCTTTGAGGTCTTGATGGAGACCGGCCGGACCTCCTCCTCCGGACCTAACATCCAAAACCTCCGCCGTGCTCCCGGGGTCCGGGAGTGTTTTGTCCCGCGTGAGGGGTGCGTCTTGGTGGCTTGCGATTACTCCGCCGCGGAATTGCACACGCTTGCGCAAGTGTGCTTGGACCTCTTTGGAAAATCCAAATTGGCGGACGTGCTTAATGAGGGGGTGGACGTTCACCTTTGGGTGGGTGCCCACCTCATGGGTGTCCCCTATGCGGACGCGGAGGCCCTCCTCAAAGCCGGAGATCCGGAGGCAAAGGACGCAAGGCAGCTAGCAAAAGCCGCAAACTTTGGATTTCCGGGTGGGTGTTCCGCCAAGAGATTTGTGGGAATCGCTCACGCCTACGGCCGGGATATTGAGGTCCGAAGCGCTGCAAGATTGAAAGCGCTTTGGCTTTCCACGTGGCCAGAGATGAGACTCTTTTTTGACCACGTTGGGGAGTGTACGGACGGGGACGGGTGGCACTGGGTGAAACAATTACGGGTGGAGAGGTTGAGGTCCAAGACCACCTACACCTCCGCCTGTAATTCTTACTTTCAAGGCTTAGCCGCGGACGGAGCCAAGGCCGCGGCCTATGCGGTGGCGCGGGCCCAACACAATGAGCCCTCCTCCCCCCTCTTTGGAGCGCGGTCCGTGGCCTTTATCCACGATGAGATAATTATGGAGGTGGCGGAGGCAAGAGCCCACGCGGCCGCGCTGGAATTGTCGGAGGTTATGGAACGCGAATTCAACAAATTTGTTCCGGACGTGCCAACGCAAGCGGAGCCCACAATTATGAGGTGGTGGTCCAAGAGGGCCGTCCCCGTGTGGACGGATGACGGGAGGCTGATCCCGTGGTCCGGGTGACCCTCCGCGCGTGTTCTAGGTGCGGTGGCTCCCGCGCGTGTTCTAGGTGCGGTGGCTCTCCGTGTTGGTGTGGGGGTGGGTGGTGAAAAAACGCAATTGGACGGAGAGGGAGGTGGAGATCTTGCGGGAGATGATGCGCGACTCCTACCCACACGCGGCAATTGCCACGCGCTTGGGTCGCACCGTTGGCCAAATCCGGGACAAGTGGCGGAGCGTAAAGGGAGGGCCCAAGGATGCGTGAGCGCGGGACGCGGCGGACCTTTTTGTCCGCCCTCCCCGCGTTGGTGGCCTTCGACCACTTGGGATTATATCGGCCGGTGGAGCTTTACTCCGCCTTGATTGTGGACGCGCTTGGACGGGAGACCGCGGACGCGCTCATGCACGCGGCAAAGTTGGACGGCCGCATCACTCACGCACAATGGATTGACCTCAAAAAAACATGGGGATTGAATCATGCTGAAAAGAAATGAATTTGGACAATTGACGGACGGGACCCACGTGTTTTTCCCATGCTCTTGGAGTCCACGCGTCCGGTGGGCCGTGGCCCATTGGGCGGATGATGGTCTCTCCATCTCCACCCATGGCGCGGAGGATACTTTGGAGGCGGCTATGGTGGCCGCGTCCGCGAAAAAAGCGGAGAGGGAGTCCGTCCCATGAGCGTCCCGGCGCCACTCATCCGCCTTGGTCAAAAGGCCTTGGACGCGCTTGTCCTCCTCCGGGAGAGGGATCCAAAGAAAAAGGCCAGCGTGAGCCAAGCGCGGGCCAAAGTCCTCTCCGGAGAGGCGGACCACGTGGAGGGGTTGGCCAAGGGCCACGAGCTAAACTCCCTAACGGGAGATAAACAGACGCGGAGATTTCACCTCCGCCGCGCGCGGATGTTATTCCGCAAAAGAGACCGGCTCCGGATGAGGTCCCATTGGTGGGGTCTCCGGGCTGCAAGGTGGGGGATTGAGAAATGAGCCGAAAACCAACAATTTTGACAGCGTATCTGGACGGACCGGACGATTTTGTGGAGGTGGACTCCGGGGACATTGAGGTCCCCACGGACGTGACAATGGAGTTGGTCCGGGTGGGGGCGATAGACTACGCCACGGCCCAAGACTTTACGCTCCAAAGCCTCTTTGATCTTTTGATGGAGTGACCCATGGACACAAAAAAACCAAGACCCCCAACGGACCAAGAGACCTTGGACGCGTACCTCCAAGCTCACGGAATCCTCCATTTTTCAGCGCGTGAAATCCTCACCCTCCGGAGGGCCGGGGTCACGGTGGACGCTCCACCGCGCTCATGGTGGCCGCGCATCATCCCCACCTTGGAGCTTGCGGAAATGCTCCGCGCGGAGGTTGGCCACGGACTCATTGTTGGGAACGGTTACCGGCCCAACCCTTGGAATCGCAAGGTCGGTGGCGCGCGACGCTCCCAACACCTCCATTTCCGGGCCTTGGACTTGGACCTCCCCAAAGGCCACAAGAGCCGGGAGCACCAAGAGCGATTCTATGAGGCGGCCGGGTCCATCTATCTTGACCATGGGGAGCGTTACAAAATGGGCTTGGGCCTCTATCGTCTCCACCGTGGAACGCGGGTCCATATTGACGCGGGCTATCGTCGCCGCTCTTGGTCCCGGAAATATGTCAAGCCGCTCTTGGACTCTTTGAGATGAGCGCACCACCGGGACGGACGGCCGGCGCCGGCCGGGGGGACTTTTGTTTTACTCCCCGTTGGCTTGTGGAGATCGTGGAGGAGTTAGTGGGCGGGATCGACACGGACCCCGCGCACCACCCGGACTCCCACGTCCGTCCCCGGCTTGTCCAATGCTCCGGTGGCGTGGGAGGTCTTGACGGCCTCACCACGCGGTGGAGCGGGTCCGCGTGGGTCAATCCCCCCTACTCCAAGCCGGCGCCTTGGGTGTCCAAGTGTGAGGCCCATGCGGGGACGGGAGCGTCTGTACTCCTCCTCCTCAAAGCGGACCCCTCCACAAAATGGTTTGAGGGGATCTGGCGCGCGGACGTCCGCGTCTTTTTCTCCTCCCGTCTCAAATTTGACGGATACGGGGAGGGACGGTCCGCCCCATTCCCCTCCGTCTTGGCCGCTTGGAACGTGGACCCGGACCTCATCCGGGCCGCCTTTTCAGACGTTGGACATATCGCATGAGCGCCACCCCAAGACCCCCCACGGAATACCAGGAATGCGCGGACCTCGCACGGTGGCTCACGCGCCGTGGCCTGGCATTCACCCACATCCCCATGGGAGGCAAGAGGGACCGCAAAGAGGCCGCAATCCTCGCCACGATCGGAACAAAGCCGGGGGTCCCGGACTATCTCATTTTTTCGATCCCCCTCAGACGCTCCACGGGCCTCCGTGAGCCGTTGCAATGGCCACCCTCCGGGGTGGCCGTGGAGATGAAAAGACGCAATGGAGGCCGTGTGAGCAAGGCTCAAAGCGCTTGGTTGGAGACTCTCCACGCGTGTGGGTGGGTGGCCTTTGTCGCGCATGGTGCAAAAGAGGCCATTGGCCACTTGGATGAGATGTATCGCGCGGACCCTTAGCGATCGAAGGGCCCGGGGACAAAGGCCTCCCGGGAGCCGGGACCGGGAGCCACTTGGGTGACCCCGGGGCGGTGGCGCTCCGTGAAAGGTCCGGACGCGTCAACGGGGATGAAATCCCCGGACGCGAGGACTTGATCCCGGTCCACAATGGCACGAGCCCAGCACCGGCAATTGATCGGCTCCCCGGGGAACACTCCACCCCACCCGTCCGTCCAAGTGAACCTCTCCCCCTGCAATTCCTCATGGGTCTCCCGGACGCGATCGTCCCGCATGGTCTCCCACACAAACTCCGTGATTCCCGCGGCCGTTTGGCGCGCGCGATTCAATTGGCCGTTTAGGGTGGCGATTTGATCGCGTGCAATTAGGGCCGCGTGATTCTCCACCCGGACCATAACCGGCTCCCCATTGAGCTTGATGCGTCGCGTGGGGATGAGGGAGGGGACCCCTTGCTCCTTCCATTGTTTGAGGAGTCTTTGGGTGAGTTCCGCGCGGGTGGCCTCCACCCTTGCGATCCCAGTCACTTGGCCACCCAAGACCGCGGAGCGTGCCACTTGGTCACCCACCGCTTGGACCATACCTTTTCGGAGGGTGGAGATATAACGGACGTTCCGGTCCACAAAATTGTCCACCATGATTGTGGGGTTGAAATTGAGGCGGGCGATGAGACGCGGGCCGCGACCCCCCGCGGAGATAGCGGCCGCGACTCCACCACCACCGGCCGCGCCGGTGGCCCCAATGATGCGGACACCCGCGGCCGCTGATAGGCCCTCAAAAAAGAGGCTCCGATTTCTCCGGTTGAGAGTCTCCGCGGTCCTCCGCGCGCGCCTCTCAATCACCTCATCCGAAAATTCCGATTGGAGGGCCCGGTCAATTTGGCGGAGCGCGGCCGCGATGGCGGCCGGATTTTCCGCGTTCATCGCAGGAACTAAAAGGCGCCGGATGAGAGTGAGCGCGCGGGAGTTCATGCGCGCATAGCTCCGTGCCAACGCATCCGCCAACCGTTTGGGTGGCTCTTGGTTGAGGCCCTTTTGGCGGGAGACCCTAGCGCGCGCCATTACTCCGCGGCCCCGTCCTCATCCTCATCCGTGTCCTCCGGTGGGGGTGGGTCCTCCCCCTCCGTGGGATTGGGTGGGGTCTCCTCCATGGTCTCCTCCTCCTCCTCCTCCTCCTCCTCCAACGTCCCCACGTCCGGGGGAGACTCTCCCGGGGTGATAAGGCCCTCAGAAATGAGACCCTCTCTCCACTCATCCGGGGAGATAACGTCATTTAGGGCCAAGATCTGATTGGCTTGAGCCCGTTTTAGGTAGGTGTCCGCGGACTCTTGGGCCGTTGGCATGTATAGCGGGTGGAAATTGATTGTCCACTCATCCGGGACCGGCTCTCCCCGATTTTTGCGGACTGCAAAAAGAACCGTCAAAAGCTCATTGAGGACCGGGGTAAGTTGGAGTTTTTGTTGGGACGCGGCCCAATCCAAATAGGTCCGGGTCTCACTCTCCCCGTTCGCGTTTAGGCCTCCGGGAGACTCCCCCAAGAGGACCCCGCGCGTATAAGGGGTGGCACGGACAAGCGCGTCCACGAATTTGTCCACCAATTCTTTGAGGCCGGACACGCTTCGATTGACCTCCACAAATTCGTCTTCCGTGTCCAATGCTAGGACGTGGAGATTATCCACGCTCATCCGGAGTGTTTCCATTACAGCCCGGATCTCTGATTGGGCTTGATCGCTCCCGCAAAGTTGCTCACGTAGTCCGTTCAATTTGTAAACTTGAATTGAAATATCGTGCATCACCGATCGGCAATAACCCATGACCTGTCCAAGCTGGTCTAATTGCGTATAGATCCGGTCAAGCACGGAGGGCCCCCACCCATTTTTCTCAATCATCCGATTAGGCGCAACGCGAACACCGTCAAAGCGGATCACCCGTGAGCGGTGGACCCTTTTTGGTTTTTTGTCTTGGGCTCCCACGGAAAAGCCAGCGATCTCATACCACTCCGGACGCCTAAAAGCGCGGGCCCCAAGTCCGGGATTGAACCCCGCTGGGGTCACAAATTGGGACTCAATCACTTGGAGAGACGAGAGCCTATTGGCTTTGTTGAGGTTGAGCTTGGTCTCCATGCTCCCCCCGTCATTGACCACCATAATGAGGAGGGCTCCACCGTATAAACGAGACCACCGCCACGCATCCGCCACCGCGTTGAGCGCGTCCAAGTCCTCCAATTCACTTTGGACGGAGGCAAAGTCCACGGCCTCGTCCTCCCCCGTCAAAAAGAATCCCTCCCGCGTGGCGTCATCCACCACGCGGTCCACCACGCGGGCCGCGATTGCGTCTTGCTCGTATAGGCCGGAGAGGGTCTCCGCGTCTAGGGACTCCCTCTCTTGGAAAAATCCATAGGAGGACTTATCTTTGGCGCCGGCCAATCCGGTGATCGCGTTGGCGTAAGAGTCCGCTTTGTAGGTCGGAGTGGTCATTTTTGAAATTCCTATAGGTAGGCCCGGAGAGGTCCGGCCGGTCTTTTGTCTGAGAGGAGGAGAGCATGGAAAGCCCAGACCAACGCGTCCAAGCGGTCCGGGCTTTTGGAGGAGGTGGGATCCCACGTGGTGAGCTGATCTTCTAGCTCCGGGAAGTGTCCCACGTGGGAGATGAGTCCGCGTTCATACAGCGCGGCCACCGGCTCCGCGCGGGTCACTTTGCCGCGGGACGCTCGCACGGGTGTCACGTGGACGCGGTGATCAAGTCCACGGATATTTTGGACCACCAAGTCCCCTCCGTTGTTGACCTCCGGGACAATGCGGTCCGCTTTCCAACGGTGGTGGCAAGCAATTGCCATTTTTCCCCATTGGAGCGGAGACCCCCTTAGGCTCCTATCGTCTAGGACGTATCCGCGGCCGTCCGTGTCAATCCCGGCCACTACAATCCCCGTCTCATCGCTGTTTTTGTTGGCGGTGACAGCCGGGTCCACGGCCACCACCACGCGCGTGAGATCTACGGGGGCCACGGAGACGCGATTCTCCTCAATGCTCTCCGGAGTCCAAAGCGCGTTCTCGTTGGTGGAGAGATACTCCCCAAGCAATTCTTGGCGACCAATCCGGGTCCCTTCGTAGTGAGCGCGGAGGCCCTCCCGGACGGCCTTGGAAAGATAGGAATTGTCAAAGGTGCTCGCGCGGGTGGTGACGCTCCCCACCTCATCCTCCAAGGCGCGGATTTCTGACGCGGGGAGGGGGGTGGTGGTGAGCATAGCACGAGCCCACCCAACGCGGAGGGCCGGCTCAATGACCTCCCACCACGTCCGCGCAAAGTCCACCCAGTGGGCCGGCTCGTCCGCCCAAACCCAAGCCCAATTTGCTCCGCGGAGGCTCTCCGGCTTGTCCGCGGAATAGATGCGCGCGCGGACCCCGTTGGGGTAGGTGAGGAGTCCGTTTCCCGGCTCCCACACGGGACGAAAATCCGGGGCCGCGGTGGCGATGATTCCGGACGGGCCCTCTACCATGGTGAAACGCGCATCCGCGTGGGTCCGGCCGATGATTCCAATTTCACCCGTCCGGATCTTGCTCCGCTCACGCGCCACCTCATTGGTGGTCTTTGCGCCCGTGTACGTTTTACCCGTGCCACGTCCCGCGCGAAAAACCCACCTCCGCCAATCTCCCGGTGGTGGCTCTTGGTAGGGCAGACGCCAAAGCCTCCAATCAGACAAAATCGCCATGGCCTCCTCATGGTCTAGAGATCCAACCAATTTTTGGATTCTGGCCTCCGTGAGAGTCCCAAAGCGCGTGACGATATCCGGGAGCATGAGAGCCTTTTAGGAGTCCAAGAGGGTCCGGAGTTTTTCCGCCAAGATCTCCAACGCGTCCACCTTGGACTCCTCCCCCGTCTCATCGTCCACGTGAGCGTTAGGATTCTTGGAATACAATTTGTTATATCGGCGCTCCAAAAACCACTGCTTAGCTTGCACGGAATCGGAGCCGATCACATCCTGCAATAGGAGTTCATGGCACCGGGCCTCCGCTTTGTCTAGCTCCCGGACGAGCGTGGCCTTCACTGTGACGTGAGTCCGCTTGCCGGCCGCATACTCCCTCATCTCCTTTTTGCCTTTTTGGAGCCAAGAATTCCACGTGTTGAGCGGAATCCCTAAGCGCTTGGCGGCGATCCTGCGATAATTTCCCGCCTCAACAATGCGGCAAGCCTCCGCCACAATGTCCTCCGTGAGGGATAAATTGAAGGCCTCATTGTAGGTGGCCCTTTTCTTGGGTGGCCCTGAGGATTTGGCGGCCTTTTTCTTTGCCGGCCCGGAGGATTTGGCGGCCTTTTTCTTTGCGGCCTTTTTCTTTGCCGGCTTTTTCTTTGCGGCCTTTTTAGGTAGGGAGACCACTAGTAGACCCCCTCCACCGTGAGCACACCCGCGCTCCACTCCACCCCGGTGGGCCCACCCGTGTGGGTGGCCATTGCCAAATCAAAGACACGCGCACCCGCGGAGGGGAGTGTATATCTCGCGCGAAAAGTGATTGTCTTTTCATACGCGTTTGGGCGGCCTCCCGCAGTCACGGCCGCATTGGTGAGGGCCATAAAGATCTCCGTGGTGAGGATTACAACACCACCCGCGGTCTGATCTTGGAATTGGATCTCTATTGAATTCAGGGCCGCTCCCACGTTTCTAAAAGACGCGGTGAAAGTTAGCTCCACGTCCCCCGCAATCTTTGGACCGTTGAGGATTCCCAAGGTCACAAAGTGGCCGGGTTCAACTACAAAGGCCGCGCCATTTCTCGCGGACGCCAATCCGGTGGTGGACTCGTGGACAAAGCCGCCAAGGCTTTCGTGGACTCTCCGCGTGGATGCGTCCCGCCTATAGCTCAAGAGTCCGGTGGCGGAGTCTGGGTATAGGTCACCATCCACCGGAGTCCCCGGGTCCACTTGGGGGTCTAGGTGGAGCCCGGACCGGGTGGCGTTTCCAGCGATCCACGCGCCGTGCCCATTGGTGGACGTGCCCCAAAGTCCCGTCCCGTCCACGGACGCTCCCAAGACCGCGGAGTGTGTGAAATTGGAGGGGTCCGCTCCGGCTTGCAGGTTGAAGCCGGCCACCCCCACCCCGTCCCCTTGCGTGGTCTCACCTAGCACGCCAAAGGTCCCCGGATTGGCCGCGGAGCCCACCCCGTGACACCCGGCAAAAGATCCGATCTGACAAGTACCCTCAACCCCGTGGCCGTTTCCGGTGGCGTCCCCCTCGACTCCATTCCCGTCCGTCCCTCCGGCCCCAATGACTCCCGGGCCCGTTAGGTTACCCGTCCCGGAGACTCCCGGGCCAGCCACCCCGGTGTGGACCCCCTCCACCCCAGCGCCGGTCCCCGTGTTGGTGCCACGGACGGCCGCAAGTGTTCCGGACGCGGTGGCCGTGATTGCAAAGCCTCCCGCGATATTTGTGAAACTACCAGCGAAAGCGGTGGCTCCCGCGTTGGTGCTAACCACCAAAGCTCCGTCTCCTCCCGCGGTCCCACCCAAGACGGTGGAGGCCACACGGGACACTCCAAGCGCGTCCGTCTCAATGAGATGAGCGTCCAAGCCGGGGAGATTGGACCCGGCCGCAAGCCACCCGGACCAATCTCCAAGGATGTTGAATTGTTGATTGACTTGCTCCGCGCTCACTCCGGTCCCAGGGACGTACCCATTGGGGATATCCGGGACCGGGAGTTTGGTTGGGAAACCAACCGCGGGACCTAACGAAAAATTGAGGTTTGTGGCGTGGGTAAAAGTGGCGCTTGGTTTAATTGCCATGAGAAATCATCCGCAAGGTTGAGAGCCGATCGGAATAGTTAGGGACCAAGTGGCACACGGGACCACGGGGACGGAATCGGAACACCAATCCCCCCCACTTGGGACCACCACGGAATCCGAATTCCAAAGTGAGTCCGCGGCCAAGACAAAAGTGATTTGGCCCAAGACCCCCGCGTAGAGGGCCACACAAATAAAATTCACCAGGATCAGGAGTTCCGACAATACCAAGCCGGGGACATCCAACGAAAAAGAGTAGGGGGGGAGATTGGAAAGAGTGATCGGCGGAGCCAGAGGTCCCACGAAGGTCCGCGCAATTTTCAAAATGTTATTGTGCGTCCCGGTCCAATTGGCGTCCTCTCGGATGGCGGAGAGGATGAGATCAATTTGGATCTCCAAAAAAACACGGTAGCGCGCGTCCGGGTATCCTTGGCGCGGGAGGCCCACCACGGCCCCAATGAAATCCAATTGTTGTCCGGTGGCCGTGGTGACATCAAAACCCAAGCTAACGTCTTGGGCCACGTCCGCGAAGTGTCCAAGGCCCTCCACAAAAATACAAATGAGGTCCCGGAATTTGCGGTTGGACGTTTCATCATCCATTTGGATGAGGACGCGCTCATCCGCCAAGGCGCAAAATTCCTTTGGCCCGGTCCCGGAGCCCAATCCCCAAAGGGAGCAAAGACTCCAAAGCTCTCCCCATTTCATGGTAGGACCACCACGTCCACGTTGACGGACTCAAAGGAGGGCCGCTCCCGGATTCCGATTTCCACCGGGTCCGCATAGGGCCCCACCAAGGCCACGCGGGAGAGTTCCACCAAGACGCTCACCACCCCGGAAATTTCTCCGCTCTCTTGGAGTTCGGAGACCACCGCGGAATATTGGAAGGCCAATTGATTTTGACCAATCCCGGAGAAATCCGCTTGGGCCTTTTCCAAGATGGCCTCCGCCACCACGGTGGCGAGATTGGTGGAGACCGTTTGCTCCGTCCCGGTGGTGTCCACCGTGATTTTGACAAAAACGTCCACCTCAGAAATGAGATCAAAGGCCACGGGTTGGAGGACCCCCTCAGAGTCCGGACGCGTGAGGGAGAAATCCGTCCCAAAAGCCTCACCACCTGCGCCAAGTGAGGAGAGTATGGAGTCCGCGATAGCCTCTTGCAAAGCCACCGGGGGAGGGGTGGGATTTGTCTCCACCACCACGTTGGCCGCCTTGAAGGGGATTCCGTCCGCGTCCACTCCCGGGGTGGCGGGGTTATGATAGACGCGGACGGAGGTGACCCCATCCACACGGGAGACCACCGCGCGAATGGCCGCAAGGCCGCCAACATTCCCTCCGAAAAGCTCCACTTGGCGCCGGATGCGGAAATCAACGTCCGTCTCTTGGAGCCGGCCGGGGTCCGCATCATCCGCGGGATTGGTGACACCACCCACGGCCGCGTTGACGGTGACCAAAGACCAATTTGTCCCCGCATTGGCTAGCGTTGGGCCGGGATCTACGGCCGCGAAAACTCCCGCCACGGCCTCCGGATAGGGTCCACCCGTGTCCGCGTAGGGTCCACCCGTGGCCACCCATTGGGTGGAGGTGTCATCGTTTTGGAATAGGTCCCCATTGTTTACGATCCCCGGGCCCACAAATGAGATCACCACGTCCACCACGGAGACGGTGGAGCCTTTGCGCACGGACCCCGTGAGCGCGGCCAAACGATCTAGGGCCACACCTACCGCGGAGTTAGGGTCAAAGGCACGATAGACCGCCAATAGAATTTGCTGATCAAACGCGCGAAACTCCGCCACGATATTGACCAATTGGCCCATTATGGATGCGGTGGAGGTGTTGGTGTTGTTCCCAAAAGTGGAGCGGATCTTCGCGGTTAGTTCATCCACAATCTCCGCTTGGGTTTGGGTGGAGAGGCCGGCCGGGGTTAGTGCAAGGCTCATGGTGTTACCTCAATCAATTCTGAGAAATCAATTTCACCCTCAATGGACTCCAAGGTCCCGGAGACATTGAGGACGCGCGCGTCCCGGTCAAAGTCAAGGGTGAGTTCCACCCCGGTCACTCCCGGCCTCCGGAGGATATTTTGTTCCAAGATGAATTTGACGGAATCAAGGTTGGGATTTTTCCCTTTGAAGATCACTTGGAGCCAAGGGACCCCCGCGGTGGTGTCATAGACGGTCTCCCCCAACCATGTTCGGAGGCTCATTTGGACGTCTTGCGCGATTGCATCGCGGCCGGTCACAAATGAAAGCTCCCCATTTGTGAGGTCTAGATCGTAATCCGTCAATTTGAGATCCATAGGTCACTCCGTGAGAGTCTTGGCGGACGCGGTGGCTATGACTCCCAAGTCCGCGGGTGGGTTGGTTGGAAAAACGGGGACCGTCCCCGGGCCGGCCGATAGTATCGGGCCCGGGGCCGCGTTGAAAAGGGCCGCCATGGCCACCAAGGCGGCCGTGACCTGAGACTCCCACAAAGCCATGGACGCGCCGGGGGACGTGGTGTCCGTCACCCGTGCGACACCTAGCGCGGCCGCGCGTCCCAATTTGATGAGGAGGTCATGGTGGAGGACCGCGGCCGTCAGGTCCGTGGGTGGGACTATTGGGTCCGTGTCCGCGTGGACATTGGGGTGAAATATGGAGTCCGCTAGGGAGTGAGTGAAAGCCCCCACGGGGTCCGTGGCCTGCCCAAGCGCCGTCCATTGTTGGAGGGTCCGGTCTTGGACGTGGAGTTCCCCCGTGTCCCCGGGGACCAAGGGAAAAGTGAGATAGCCGCCACCGGACCGGGGGCCAGCGACGGGGATATCGGTGAGGATCACCGGAGCTTGCGTGGAGGTGGGGTTGGGATCCACCGCGGAGGGGGGGATCGCTAGATTTTTGATAACCTGCAAAACGTCCACGCGGACCGTGGCGCGTTGGGTGGCCGGATTATACGCCACCACCGTCCCCATCGTGTGGGTCCGGAGGGAGAGGGAGAGGCCGCGGAGAGCCACACGAAAAAGGTCCGCAAGCTCCGGATTTTGTCCAAGCTCAAAAACCCCGGTCCGGTTTTCGCGGCTACCCATTAGAGCGTCACCACCTTTGCGGCTTGCACGTTCATCAAACTATCCCCCGCGGTGGAGCCGGCAAAGGTGACACGCTCCACCCTATAGACCGGCTCCCCAAAAGGCTTTCCAAAATCATCTTGGACGAAAACCTGGATCCCCGGCTCCACCTCCGGATTGGCCAGCGCGGAAAAAATGATCCCCCCATCGTTGCGTTTTTCGTAGGAGATCAGTCCCGTCCCCGGACGGATGAGGGGTCCGGGTTTATTGATAACCCCCGCGCGTAACACTACAAATTCCCCATTGTGGACGCGCCACTCCAATCCCAAGGTGTCCATGATGAGGTTGATCGCCTCCCGGGTATTGGCGCCCGCTGGAATGTTTCCCCATGTTTGGACGGGGAGTTCCGCGCTAGCCTTGGCCACAAGCGCCTTGGACTCCGGGGGATAGATGAGACCAAGCCCACCTCCACCAATATCCGGGGCCGTGGACGGTATGCTCACCAGGTACTCCAATACGATGGAGATCTTGGCCCCCTTAAAACTTTTTCCAACCACTTGATCCCGGAGGGATTTGTTCCCGTCTCCGATTTTGAAAACCGCCACGGAGTCCGTGGGGGTCCTCCGGGCCGGGACAAAATCCCAGACGTCCCCCCTCATTAATTTTTGCGGAACACCGTCCCACCCAATTGAGAGGGTGACGAGGTATCCGGAGGCCGCGCTCAACGTCTGCCAAGCCTGAAAAATCGCACCCGTGAGGGTTGGCGATAGATTATAGATCGCCACGGTGGCCTCATCCGCTTTGTTGGTGTTGTCGCGGGTGACCTGCCATTCCATGAGGAGTCCGTCCCCCGTGAGGTTGGAGATCACCCCTTGGGCCGTCGCAAAACGGACCGCGGGAACAAAAAAGCGTTTGAAGGCGGCTACCATCAAATCACCGTCTCATAGTAGAGGGCCGCGCCACGATCAAAGAATGTAGTGAGGCCCGGGTCCGTCCGGTCCCCCTCATGGTCATTGACGAAAAGGGCCCCCGCGGGTACGTCCAAATAGCGATAAGGGAATAACAAATCCAAGCCGGTGACCAAGGCGATCCCCTGGACAAGCGCCACCCCGTCACCATCAAAAATGTCCAGATACCAAGAGCCGTCCGCTTTGTTGGTGTAGGTGTCCAGCCGGAAGCGGACACGATCCAACGTGAGCGTTTGAGAGGTGTGGGTCCCATCCTCACGGAATTGGACGGTGATTTCTTCAATGCTCATATTGTGGCCGGGGTCCTTCCACTTGGGACCACCTCCGGGGAGACCCCAAAGGCTTGTCCCGGGGTCACGGCTTGGGTTTGGACCGGGGTGGGGGATTGAGCGCCGGCCGCTGCTATTGCATTGTTACCAGTGTTAGATCCGAACACGTCCGGGACGGCCGCGTCCGCGGAGAGGGGATTCACAATTCGGGCCTCAACCAAAGAGACGGTGACCAAGGTATTTTCTCCAAGGTCCGGAGTCCAAGACCGGGAGACCGACTCAATAAAAGCTTTGGCCATTGAAACGCGAGGGGTCACCACCATAATGGGCTCCCTGCGATCTGCGATGGTCTCCAGGTTGGAGAATTTCAAAAAGTCAAAGCGGAGACCCGCAAAACCAACGGACCCAATGAGGGGGAGATTGATTGAGGAGATTAGGGTCCCGGATACCGTAAGCCGGATGAGGTCCCGGTGGACGTTGGAGGTGGCGGACGTGAAATCTTGGAGCGCGTTTGTTGTTATCTGATAGGACCGGGAGAGGTCCTCCGCGTCCACCATGTCCAAGGTGACGCGGTTGGGCGTGAACGCGGGACGCAAGTCCGCCACCGGCTCAATTGGTATGGTCCCCGTGGGATCTAGCCGATAAAAAGAGGCCGTCTTGGCGCCAAGAATTCCTTGGAGGGGGTTTTTTATGAACGCGGGCACGGTGTCACCTCACCACGTTGGTGGCTAATTGTTGGCCGGCGCTAGAGAGCCGGGATTGGAATTCTACGCGGATCGCTTTGGCCACTTCCTTGGCCGTATCCGCGGCGGAGGTGGTCCCCGTGATCGTTTGTTTCACGTCAAACTTAAAATTGTTGTTTGTGATATCGATCGCCACCGTGGGCTCAATGTCCTTGGTGGATGGAGTCCGGGCCGCAATCGGTCCAAGCTCCCCACGTCCCGCGGCCCCAAAAAACTCGGATAGCGTGGTGGGAGAGGTAACCTTGGGGGCCTCCGCCTCCGGGGCCTTTTTTCCGCGTCCCCCTCCCGTGCGATCTAACCCGGCCGCCTTGCGAGCCTCTTGGAGGGATTTCCCCTCCGCCAAAGCCCCAAAGGCTTTGTCCAATTTGGCCTGTTTTTTGGCGGAGACGGGACCGTCCCCAATGCCCAAAGCCTTGCGCACGCTGGCCACGTCCGCGTCAAAAGTCCCAAATTCCTCACCCTCCGCCGCGTCCGCGCTTGCTGCCTCCGCGGCCTTTACCTCCTCCGCGTCTCTAGCTTTTTTCTTGGTGGCGGCCGTGCGCCTAACTTTGTCAAGTTGGACGTTGGCTTTTCTCAACCGCTCGCGGGATTGTTTGGCGGACTGACTATCTCCCCGGCCCTCACCCGCTAGACGATCTGGAGAGAGACCTCCCTTTGGATCTCGTCCTGCAAACCCCCGGCTTGCGCGGCCTCCAAGGTCCCCTCTCCAAACTCCACGCCTAGTGATCCCGGGACTCCCCTTGGCGCTCCCGTCCCGGAGCCTTGGCGGCCTTTGGAGAGGGCCCCACCAATGGCTCCCCCGGCCTCTATCGCAAGGGGGATGAGGGCCGTGAGCGCTCCCGCGATGAGTCCAATAGGACCGAGGGCCGCTCCCGCGGCCACCCCCATGGACGAAAAACCGGCCGCGATTGCGCCAAAGGCTTTGGCCACGGCCACCCCTCCCGCTATCGCTAAAAATTTGTCGAAGTTGGCGACAAAGAGGAGAAAAATCTCCCCCATGGTCTCCACCACGGGGATGAGTTTTTTCCCTACGCGGACGATATCCTCAAAAAAGGCTTTGACCCTTTGGCGGAGCATCCCGCGATTGGTCTTGACCCAAGACGTGAACCCCTCAACCAATTCTTGGACCACGGGGATGAGGTCCGTCCCTACGATATTTTTTACCCCGGAGAGTGAGGCTTGGAGATTTGTTAGAGAGTCCTGGAACCCCTCAGAAGACGCCACCGCGTCCTCCGTCATCACGATCCCAAGGCTCTCCGCCTCATCACCTAGCGCGCGGATCCCCTCACTTCCGGAGAGGAGAAGGGGGAGCATTTCCGGACCGGCCCGCGCTCCGAAAAGGTTCATGGCCAGCGCGGTCCGCTTGCCTTTGTCCTCCACCTCTTTGAGCTTGTCCCCGAAAAGGCCCAACCTCTCCTCCGCGGATAGTTTGTTCACGTCCGCGATTGAGAGGCCTAGATCGTCCAACGCATCCGTGAACAATTTAGCGCCACCCTTTGACGCGTCCTGCAATTGCTTCGCTTGATTCTTGATCGCTAGGTCAAGATTGCGCGCGCTTGCTCCGGAGCGGTCCGCGGCAAAACGGAGCCTTTGCAATTCCTCAACACCCGCGCCAACCTTTTTGGCAGTTTTTCCAATCTCATCCCCAACCTTTGCCACGGAATTGACAAAGCCAAAAACGGCCGTGGCACCCGCGGCCGCGGCCGCGGCAAAAACGACAAAAGCCTTCCCTAGCTTTTTCATCCCCCCGCGGAGGACCTCCGCTTTTGTCTTGGTTTTTTCTAGGGAGTCCCCCACCCCGTCCGCGGCTTTGGCCGCATCTTTTCCGTCAACCCCGATTTTGACCAAAAGCTCCGCGATAGTTTTTGATGCGGCCATGATTCAAGATTCCCGCGCGTTCGCTATCGCGGCGTTTTTCCAAGATTGGTGGACCTCTTGCATCTCCAAGAGATCATACAATCCGTCCAAGTCTAGGGTGGTGTGGAGGGCCTCATAGGTGGCCACGTCCAAAGACTCACCATTGGCACACGCCAAATATATCTCCCGGGGGAGATTGACCGGATCTATCCCTTTGTGAGTTCCACTCGCACCCACGAAACGCGACCAAGCCGGCAAAGGCTTGCGCGTTAGGGGGACATAAAATTGCAAGATCCCACCCAAATGGCCACCTCCACCAAGTGTCGATATCGGCCTGAAAAATGGTGATCAAAATGCGCGTGGACGGACGCGGGGACCTCCGCGTCCCCCACCCTCACGCGGTCCGCGTGGGTGTCAATTAGTAGATCTTTGACCACCAAAAGCCCGTCCGTCTCCGCGGCTTTTTCAGCGATCGAAGAAATGACAGCGGCCAAGACCTTGGGATCACTCAAGAGGGTCTCCCGGTCCTCATCGCTAGTGGCGAAAAAGAGACCCACCAAGGCCTCACCAAAGAGGGCCATGAGTTTGGGCATGATCACCAAACCCTTTGATGCCGCTAGGGTCTTGGTAGTGTAGGTAGTTCCTGAAAAATCGCGTGTATGTTCTTTGATTGTTGCCACTGGTAATCCCTTTTTGTGGGGGTCATTCGCCCACCACGTTCCGGTCAAATCCAAATGCTTGGTTGATCACCGTCTCAAAGTTAAAAACCCATGAGAGCACGGTGGATTGAGTCCCTTTTTGTATATTGGGGACCGTTGAAATATATGCGTTATTACAGACCACCACCTCCCGGGTGGATTTGTCCGTGATAACTAGTGGACCAATTATGGACCGGGAGAGCCGGTCCCCCGTGGCCACGGTGGTGAGGGCCTGGTTTGTTTTGCTCTCCGCGTCTATCTGCAAAGACGCGGACCCGGAGAGGTCCGGGTTAAACATCCGGACCACTCCCCCCACCCCGTTGGGCTTTTGAGTCCACGTTGGGACATTCCGCGTGATTTGTAAGAAGGTGCCAAAGGCTAGGCCCTCCCCCAAATCGATCCCAAACCAAGAGACCTTGATTTGATCCGCGGAATATTGACGCATGGACTAGGACCCAACCAAATTAGTGAGAGGGTCCACCGTGGTTTTCTCCACGCTCTCAAACCCAAAAACCCAAGTGAAAGTTGCACTCTCCGTCCCCCGCGTGAGGTCCGGGTCCGTGGTAATAAAGGAATTCGCCCAATTGATCACCCCCCCGGAGGAGGTGTCATTGAGGACCATGGCCCCCACTTGGTCACGGGTGGCCGGGTTACGGTCCGCGCGTGAGATGTCCAAGAGGCTTTGGTGGAGTTGGCTCTCTTGGTCCACCACCACGCTCACGGTCCCCGTCCGGTCCGGGTTATAGACCCGGACCGCGCGGCCTTGGCCGGTGGCTTTGATGGTCCAAGAGGGTGAGGTCCGGGCCTCCGTGATTGAGGTTCCGGCCGCTAGGCCCTCCTTGAAATCAAGGCCAAGCCAAGCAAGCTCCACCCCATCAATACTGTATTGTCTCATTTTGTTTGGCTCCTAGAATGTCAGGTTGATGTTTAGGACCACTTTTTGGACGGCCCCGGCTAAAACCACGTTGGCCGTGAGGGTGAGGACGCGATCAATTTTATCTTGGTTTGACACGGTGGAAACATCCGGAGCCTCAACCGTTGGGGCCACGTCCGTGGAGAAATGTCCCGCGGTCACTCCCCGATTGAGGACGTCTTGGACCGTGGCAACCACGATATTGATTCCCGCGTTGGTGTAGGGGATTTTTGTGGGGGTCCCAACGAAAAGGGCCAAGATGGCCTCCTCCATCCGGGTGGTGGTCCAATCTATGGACGTAGTAACATCCATGAAACGTCCGGAGGCCATGGTCCCCTTGGAGGTAAAATTGACCCCCTTATTGCGGCCAAAAAGATTGGCGTCCGCCGCATAGATCGACAGCGCTTGCGCTCCCGTCACCGCGTCAAATGGGACTCCCTCCAATTGGCGATAGGCCCAAATCCCGGCTCCGTCCGGAGCGTCAAGATTGAGGCCGCCACCGGATGAGGACCAAGCTCCGTCCAAATATTCCGCGTCATCATCGTGGAAAATTCCCGCGCTCCGGTTGAGGTTGGAGGTCTGCCAAGCGAGAAATTCAACCAAGCCGGCCAAATCGTCCGATTGGCCAACAAATATTTTTCTCCGGGCCTCCGTCCACGCGGCCGCCTCACCCAAGGCCGTGTCTCCACGGCTCTCAATGTTCGTGATGTACCAATCGTTAGGGCCGGCCGCCTCAATCGCGTCCAAGGCGGTGGTGTAGGAGCCGGCGTCCGCCGCATCCAAGAGCCCAATGATGATTTGATCCACCCCGTCATCCTGCGAAAAAACCGCGGAGGCCCAAGCGTTGGCCTCCGGTTCCGCAAGCGCGGTGAATCCCGCGTCATTGACCTCTTGGAGCGAAAAGAAAGGGCCGTTTTGGCGGTCCGTGTTGACCGTGTGGGGGAACACTCCAAGGAGAGTTCCAAAGGAAAATTTGTCAACGGAGACTCCGCCAACTAGGACGTTTACGTCCACAAATTCAATGATTGGTGCTGGCATTTTTCTAGCCTTTTTTTAGGGGTTGACGGTAAAGACCGTGGTGGTGGCCGGGCTGGCCGTGGTGAGGGTGGTATTGATGGACTCAATCCGATCAACGGGACGGACCCAAACGGCCCGCGCTGCTAGGGATAGGTCAAAGGATGCGCGGGTCTCCCAATGGGCTCCCGCGATGGCGGATAGATCGGAGACCACTCCTTTGATCCAAACTCCAACGCCAAAGTGGCGCATGGTGGAGATATAGTCCTCCGATTGGACGGCCGCGAGGGCGCGTTGAGTGAGGGCCCAAGCGCCGTCCCTTGGCTCCCGGCCCTTGGAGTATGCTTGCACGTTTACGAGCATACTTTGGGCCCCCTCCGTGATCAAGACGGAGCGTCCATCCAAGGCCGGAGCGCCGGCCGTGAGAGGCCCGGAGATGGTGAGGGACCGGAGGCCCCCCAAGTCGTCCGCGGTCAACGTGAGGGAATCTCCGCCGCTAGGTGATGCGGTGGCCGTCTCCAAATCGTCCGCGTTTATCAGATCCACCAAACGGTCCCGGATGGTGGTGAGCGTGTCACCCAAAACCCCGTCCGTGAAATAGGAGAAATCATTGAGGCGGATGAGGTAGCGACCAAGGCCCACCACGTCCACGGTGATGAGGATGGAGTCCACCGCGTTGAGGATGGACCCGCGTTTCCCGGAGAGGATAAACGGGGACGGGCCCCCCACCATGGTGAGGGAGATAAGGCCCTCATCCGGGACCGTTTCCCACGCAAGCTCGCTATACCCCCACGCCACTTGCGTGGGTGCGCACGCGTCCCCGAGCGTCTCAAAGAGAGCCTTTTGGATGCGGTCCAATCGGAGGGGGAGGGGGAGACTCATGGGATGGCCTGTAAATCTTCCAAAGCTCCGTCCGCGATAAAGACCCCACCTTGGAGGAGGTAATCGTCCACGCGGACAATCCGCCACCGTCTCCCGCGGTAGGTCACCACGTCCGGAGCTTGTCCACCGTCCGCCACAAAAAGGCGGACCTTGGCTTGAAATCGCGTGATCTCAGAATTGCGATCGGCCTCCGGGACCTGGAGGAGGTCACGGCCTGCAAGGGTGTGCGCGGCCACGGGGTTGAGATCAAAGGCCACCGGAGCGGACGCGTCAAAGCCTCCAAAATCATTTTGGACGGGTGGGAGTCTCCGCTCCACCGGGAGCGGTCCCACGTTGCACTCATCAATTAGGCACCCAACGGGGAGAGGGAGACTCATGGGTCCACCTCACCATCCGCGGGGAGGATATCCTCCGCGGGTCCGCCTCTCCCGGTCTCGAAACGGTGGCGGATCACTCCCGCAAGGGTGGCAAGTGCTCCCACTACGATGGCCAAATCATCCCCGGAGATCCCCAAGAATGCGGCCACGTGAAAAACTCCAAGAATTGCGAGGACCGCTCCCGTGGTGGCCGCGCTTTGGTCAATCGTTGGGCGTCTCATCTCTTGCGCTCCGCTGCTAGGTGGACCCCGGACGGGACCCCGGAATCCCTTTGCGCCAAAGTGTTAACCGCGTCCCGGAGATGGTTGACCGCGGACGTGTTGAGATTGATGGCTTTCAGCAATTCCGTTTGGGTGTTTTCGGACTCCCGGGTCAACACGATCAATTCCTCAAGCAATTGGGAGTGTCTCCGGGGCGTGTAGACTCGTGGGACTCCATCGTCGTCCCGGGCCTCAATCACGCGGTGTAGATCTTCCAATTTTCTAGTGGCAGAAGTAAGCATGAGGGAATCATGGGGTCCCGTATTGGTGGAGTCCACCGCTTTGGGGATTGTCGCGTCTTGGGCCCTCCAATCTTTCACGAATTTAAGGACTCGATCAATCAAGAGGATTGCGAAAATCCCACCAACACCAACTTGGGTCAAAAGATCATTCACTATTCCAGCCTCCAAACGCTATCCACCGCGTCAAATTTCCAAATATACGATCCGCGGGAGCCGGGAATTGTGGCCGTCGCCACTAGTGATCCTCCGGGTTGGACGATGTTGTTTCCGTTGCCGTCCATCGTATAGGTGGTCACGCTCCCGCTCGTATCGACCACTCCCACGCGCTCGCCTGCAAGCGGTGACGGGGGCATGGTGATTGGTGACGCGAGCGCTGCTAACACCCGCACATGCTCACCTGCGACGGCTGTATAGGCCGCGCCTTTTGCCGCGCCTAGTGTGTACGCGAGCGCGCCCAATTTTTCCCACGCGCTAGCCGCTGCGCCGCGCTTGATCCAGAGTTCACCAAGTCCCGCGTTATCGCGGAAAAACAGCGAAGCAATATCAGGGTTAGCGGAAAACCCCGTTGGGTCCGATCTCCCCGTCAACATCTGGATATCTTCGCCGCCACCCGCCCCCACGCCTTGATTTCTCAGGTGAACGATTGGCTGCTCTTCGGTGAGCGGTCCCGCTGGCGTGTTGAGATATAGGCTCTCGGAAGTCGGCCCGCCACCTGGCGTGAACGATATCAGCCCGCCAATCGTCGCAGATCCACCGGCAACAAATGCCATGTTTCCGCCACTTGAGAAGCCGCTGCCGGTGGCAAAATTCAGATCACCACCCGCGCCAACCGAAAACGAACTACCCGTGCGAAACGTAGCCGCGCCAGCGTCCGCGCCCGTATTGTCAGGCGTCTCGATTAGTAGCAGGCCTGGCGTGTTACCTGACGAATTTGGGCCGGTGCGAAACGTAGCGCCGCCACCTGCCGACCCCGCGCCACCGGACGTGCCCGCCTCGCAAAGTAGATCGCCAGCGTCGCCCCCAAAGCCCGCGCCACCCGTGCCGGCGCGCATGATAATGGGTGAGCCGTTGCCCGAGCCGTTGCCCGCGCCGCCAAGAAAACCTAACGCGCCGGCCGTGGTATTTGCGGACGTGCAATCAGGCACACTGATTGTGAGCCCGGCCGAGTTGCCGTCACCGCTTGCGCCCGATCGGATTGTCAGGGGGCCGGCCGTGCCAAGCGTAGCGTCGCCACCTCTAAGGAGCGTGGCGCCCGCGATCCCATTGGCCGCGTCAAACCCCCGTAGCGTTAGCTCATCGATTCCGGCTATCGCTTGTCCAGTGCTCACGTTGATATCCCGGGGCCCCGTGATATCCCCAAGCACGAGCGTGGCAGCGAGGTCCTCACCACCACCACCCCCACCGATCGCCACTATCCGCAAAAGCGGATAGGCCGCGAGGATGAAATCATCCACCATATTGGACCAAAGCTCACCCGCGGCCCCAGTAATGTCCGTGGCGTCCGCCTCTTGTCCCGGCTGATCTACTTTGAGAACCTCCGCCACGTCCGCAAAGGTCCCGTCTGAGATCGTCTTGGCCAAAAATTGGGCCAAGGTCTCCGCCGCAAAGTCAAATGGGTTGACGGGATTACTCATCTCTTGGGCGCCGATACTGATAGATTTGTGAAACGTAGATCGGCGCTCGTCGCACCATTGAGACGGGCTTGGAGTCGGTATGTTGTGAGATCGGAGTCCGGTGGATCGTCTGTTTGGAAGGCGAAGATCTGCCAAGCTCCACCCGTGTCCGGGTGTGCGTATGTTGTGAGGTTCATGGACACGGCCGGATCACCTTTTACGATCCGCATTTCAAAGCCAGATCCGCTAACTTTGACTTGGCCAATCGCGCGGCCTTTTGCCTTTTCCCAACGTAGTGTTAACCCACCCACGGAGGTGACAAGCCCGTCCACGTCCTCCCAAGCGGTGGTTGCGGTGACGGAGAGATCCGCCATTTTTGATGATGCTTCGAATTCTAGATCTTCGGGGAGATCGGTGGCCACGAGAGCCGGAGGGGCCGCGTCCGTGTCAACGCTCCACCGCTTGTCCTCCGGTGCGTCCACGTAGTGGACCCATCCGGCATTGAGCCCGATAAAACTAGGATCTCCCCCGTCCGCCACAAACTCCGCCACGGCGATTGCAACGCTCGCACGATTGCGGAATTCCTCAACCTCCACAAGCCCCGGAAGTGTCCCGTTATAGATTGCGACCCACATTATGCGGTCTCCTCTATTACATACATTGTGCACTCTCCCGGCTTTTGAGCGGAATCATATTCTATCTCCAAAAAATCCCCCGCGGTGACACTAACGCTTATCGTTTCCACACCACCAAAATTTGCGTTTATGTTTGCCAGGGTCACCGTTGCCTCCACCGATCCGTTCACGTGGATTTTCATTTGGGTTGAGGTGTCCGCCTCTTGCGTCTGATAAACAAGCCGCGTCAGTGTCCCCGCTAGGCCGATTGGTTGGCGGGTTTTCGGCTTGGTAGAATCGTCCGCGTCTGATGATTTGCCGTTAGCAATTAAGAATTTCCCAATCCCGTCACTCTTGGCGCCAAAGGGGCAGCACGCAATTTTGTTGGTCCCCGTTGCGGCATGATTGTGTAGCGTGGTGGTAGATCCGTCCGTTAGCTCGGTAAGCTCCGCCCCGGTGGCGTTCGTATCGTGCGAGACGATCGTGTGGATCTCCGCGTGGTGATCGTCCGGAGTTTGTCCGGTGGTGGACGCGTGGGTCACCGCTCCCCCACCTCCACCTCCGGGGACCGTCCCTCCAACGGTGACAAATCCCGTGAGACGCGCTCCCCCAATTGTGACGATTGATTGGCTCACGTCATCCCTCCGTCAAAATGAAATCAAAGTCAATGGTGAGCCAACCGTCTCCCACCATTCCCGTGGTGGTGTACGTGAGGGCCCAAGAGTCTCCGCGGCCACCACCCAAAGCGGTGGCCAAAATCATCCCCTCAATGGTCCAATCCGCGAAGGTGTCACCAAGAATTAGAGGCGTGTTTCCGGAGTCCTCCGGATCTACCGTCCGCAATTCAAAATCCGGGGAGGCTCCCTCACAATGGAAGCGGATCGAATTGATGCGCGTTTGGATGCTAGGCGCTCCCGTGTGGCCATTGTTTCCGGGATCAAAGAGTCCCGTGAGGTCCGTTAGTCCATCAAATTGAGACCCGGCCAAAACTTTGTTTTTGAAAATTGCCATAGTTAGCTCCCGCCACTTGCGAGGATGGTGGACCCGCGGCGAACGGCCCAAGTGACACTCCGCGCCATGAGGTCCGTCTCATGTAACGCGTAATCAAATCCCTTTTTTGCAACGGTGGACGGAGCGTTAGCCTTGGCCCACCCGGTTGAGGTGTCGATTTTTCGCTCCACCAATTTGACGATCTTCGCACCCGCGCGGGAGAGCGCACCAATCGCGGGGGAGATGGAGGTGGAGGCTTGGGTGATGGCCTCCCCAATCGCGTCTCCCATGATGCGCTCCACCGCGTCCCGGCGTTCGAACATGGTGGACCGTAGGAAGGCGCGTTGCGGGATCGTCTTAGTTCCAAATTCTTGGTACAGCGCCACCGTGGAGACATTGGCTCCGGTGGGATATAGCTGGCCACCGCTCTCGCCCTGAAATCCAATCGTGAGGGATAACTCATTGAGCCGTCGCAAGATATCGCGGACTTGGGTGAGGCCCTCATCCTTGAATTCTATTTCAACGCCCAAGGCCATTAGCACACCACCGGGAAAAAGCGCCGGCCGGGGATCGGTGCGACGAAAAGAGAGCGTCTCATTTGGAGATAAAGCGCTCCCCACTTGTTGGATTGGAGGAGAGCGTCCGCCCCGGACGGGGTGGCCACCGCATAGGTAACCGCGATTTTGTCAATCTTTTTGGAGGAGACGGTCCCGCCCCCTCCCGTCCCGGTGGCGGACGAAAGAAGATAGGCCGTGAGATAGACGTGGCCACAATCGGCTTTGTCCCCCCAACATCCCAAATTGATTTGAGAACACGCGCACCCCAACGCAAAGAGGACTTGAGCGTCCCCTCCCGTGAGCGTGGGACCGGAGAGGACAAGGGCCACGGGATTGGAGGTGATCATCCCCAAGAGGCTCACGGTCCCGGTGGACGCGCTCACGATCGTTAGCGTGGCCCCAAAGGCCGCGGAGGTGGCAAGGGCTCCCAAGGAAATGGCGGCCGCGAGATTGGCGGCCGTGGCCGCCTCATCCACGCCAATGGAGAAATCCACGCCAGCCTGGAAGGACTCCACCACCGGGAGGAGTCCGGAGGAGTCCGCCAAGGTGAAAGTGTCACCCGGGGCCGGTTGACTTGCGACGGTGACGGAGCCGGCCGATTGGGGGCCAACCGTCTTGAATTCCGGCGCGATCACTAGGAATTCCGCAAGGGTGGCGCAAGCCTTGGCCATTATTCTCCCGCGAAAGTTTCTCCATTGAGCGATTCCATACGGGCCTCAATGGCGGTTAGTACCCGCGGACGGTCCTCATGGGTGTGGAGATCCAAGAGCTTGTCCAAGTCCGTCATTTTGTCGATCGCGGCCACTGCTTTACGCCAATGGGGTCTCCGGGCCGTGGTGGTCTCCGGGGCCGTGGTGGTCTCCGGGGCCGTGGTGGTCTCCCCGGACACGGAGAGGAGACCACGCGCGCGGAGGGCCGCGGGTGTGGGCTTGTCCAGCCAATGACGGGCCGCATCCTCCGGGATCTCCAAGGTGGACTCCGGTTGGATGTATCCTAAAAATTCTTTGGAGTTTACTCCCAGACAAAAGCGCGTGTGATTTGTAATCAGCATGGGTCTCCTCAGTGGTAAAAAAATCACCCTCCCCCCAAGACCACCGGCCGGAGGAGAGGGCCCGCAAATTAGATTCCGTCTAGGCGGAGCATGGATCGCGGCTTGGGCATCATCACCCCACCAAATCGCGTCTCAAAGGAGAGGACAAAGGAGAGGCCTTTTTGCTCCGGTGGGACGGCTTGCATCATCATGGGGAACACCGCGCGGAGGCGGGTTTGGTCATTGCGATAGACGAGCATAGAGGGCCCACCCGTTGCGGACACGGTGGCCATACCCGGCTCCGATTCCCAGCGTTGGATCATTGGAAAAGCCTCCCGCAAAAAGGAGAGGATCGTCCGATCACTAGCACCGGGGAGGTGCACCGTGGTGGAGATCAGCGTGAAAGAAGCCGTGTCCATTACAACCGTGTTGGGGACCTCCACTCCGCTTGACTGATTGATGATTGAATTGATGGCGGCCCTAACGTCCGCAACAATTTGGACTCCGGTTGCCGCGGCCCAATTGCCGGTGATCGCGGGGGTCACAAGGATCCCCGGGTGATCCACCACCCCCTCCAAACCCGCGGCCGGATCGCCGGATCGGATAAGATCGTCCAAGGTGCGGTCCATGGCCTCCCGCGCGGAGGCGGCCTTCTCTGATGCAATATCAAAAGTCCCTTGCATCCTCGCGGTCCGGATATCTTGGCGGCAATAGGTGACACCCACGGCCAAGGTCTTGATGCGGCGGAGGTTATTCCGTCCGCCGATATCAGCCAAGGGAATGTCCGTTGCACAATCGGCCACGATCTTGGCGCGTCCGGTGTGCTCCATTTCCGTGAAACTGTACTCCGTAGCCCCCTCATTAATTGAGGTGGAAATGGGGATCAATCCCCCGTTCATCCACTTGGTCTCCGGGTACTCAAAGCGGAATAGTTCACGAAAAGTGGCCGTGACTAACTGCTTTGCAAAAACTCCCATTTGAACGTCCGCGCGGAACATGTCCAAACGCGCGACGCTATTGGCAATAGCTTGATGATTCATTTTTCAAATTCCTTTTGCCGACTAGGGGCGATTGACCTTGATTTGTGCGAGGCCCACACCCGTGGTGGCGGACCTAAAGCGGGCCCCTGCGATTGCGATGGCATTTCCACCGTCCGCGTCCGATCGAAACCCACCAAGGTGTTGTCCGGGGCCGGGGTTTTGGGTGCGCATGAAAACCGGACCATTGAAGGCCACCGCGTCCTCAACACCCACCACCGTGGTCCCCTCCGACATAACACTGACGGAACACCCGGGAGCGAACACGTCCAAAGAGGTGGATAGGCCGTCATTGACCATGATCTCCACGGTCCCCATGAAAGTGATCCCAAGAAAATCAGCGTCCACCGTAGCAGCGCCCGGGGCGACTGCTAATTGTGCCGCGGAGCCGGGGACAACACCAACACCCAAGTGGATATTGGTCCCACCCGCGGCCTGGATGAGCGCTCCGGATAGGATGCCATTGGGATCACTCGGAAAAGAGATCACGTAGACTTGACCTGGGTGGATGAAATCCAATTCGAGAATTGGGCTTGCATCCGTGGCCACCAAAAGATTGGTGAAATCAGGGTCGGCTTGGACGGCCGCGAGAAATCCCGCGACTACAGCCGCGGGAGCCTCACCACCGGCCGCCACAAAATCCACGGTGATGGAGTTCGCGTCCGGTCCGTCAATTTGGATCGTATAGGTGCCCGCGATAGCAGCACCCCCCACGGTGACCTCCGACTCTTGCGCCAAGAGTTCGTTGATATAGGAGTCCGCGTCGTAGGTCTCCGTGGTTGCGATTTGGCCAAGCATGAGGGCCCGGTGGGTGTAATTTAGTTGTGGCATGATCTACGCCTCTCCCCCGCGGCCGGTGACACGCGCAATGTAGGCGCGGTGTTCCGCGTCCAAATCGTCGGCTCCGTCCGTCTTGATCGCGTCAAAAAGTACCGCTGGAATCTCATCCGCCACTTTGGCGCGGTCCCGGTGGAGGTCCACGGCCGCCTCATAGGACGCGCGGAGATAGCCCGCGTCCGTGGCGTTGGCATCCAAGCGGTCTTTGAGCTTTGGGCTCACGTGGAGGACCACCTCACGCATGAGGGCAACATCCCCCACGCCGTCCGTCCTATGATCCGCGCCAAGAATTCCCCGCGCGGTGGTCACGAGGTTGACGCGTGCGTCAATGCGGACGGTCTCCCTCTCTTTGCTTCCGGCCAATTCCGCTTCCAGCGCGTCAACACGCGCGCGGAGGGCCGTGGCCTCGTTTTGATCTTTGGTCATAATTTCCTTGGTGGGGGTGGGAGTCTCCACCTCCGTGGTGAGGGCCGCGTCCACCTTGATCGGGGTGGGAGTCTCCTCCGCCTCCGTGGTGTCCGTAACCGGGGTTTTTTCTTTTTGATTTTCCATGGCAGTGTCCATGATGAGCGCGTCCCCGCTATCCGTGAGGAGGCGGCAATTTGGACCGGCCCTCCCTTGCGTGACCAATGCAACATGGTTCCCGCGGATGTTAGTTTGACGCGCGGACCAAGCTCCACTCGGGGAGACTCCATCCTCTTTGATTACTTGCGCTGTATAGCCGCAAGATAGCTCCACTTTACCGTCCGCTATGGATCGGATCACTTGGGGATCTGTAATCACGATTGACGCAATCACAAAGTCCCCGTCTTTTCTCACGTCCGTCCCAACGTGGCCCACTTGGACCTCCTTAACATTGGACGCATCAACAAAATCTTGGGGGTGATCGTCCGTGAGGACCACCATCTCAAATGAGCGGAGGGAGTCTCCGTCAAAGACCTCCTCCGGAGATCTAAGCTCCCCCCACGTGTTCCCCTCCGCGTCACCATAGGTAAAGACCCCAGTTCGCGTGAGCCTGGCATCCACGCGGAGAAATCCCTCCGCGGTGAATTGGGCCAAGGCTCCGTCCGTGCGCTCCGGGTCAAAGTGGACCTCTCCAAGATAGTCCACACGGCGGACGGTTGGCGCGTCTGTTTTGGATCCGCTCAACCCAACCTCCGGAGTGGAGCTTGGTCCGTGCGCTCCCCCTCTTTTTCGTCCGTCTTTTCCTTGGGTGGATTGACCACCGGAAATCCACGCGCATCTTTGCGGGGTTTTTTTCCCACGGTCACTCCTCCTCATCCACGGGTGGAGTTTCCACGGGTGTGGGTGGACGTGGTGGCCGCGCTTTTTTCTTTGGCGCGGGTGTGGGCTTTTTTTCGGCCCTCAGTTTTTGATAGCGCGGTTTGGCCACGTTTAGAATCCTCACCCTAAAAATAAGGGTTCCGCAAGAAAAAAGGCGATTCTATAAAATGCGTCATTAGCGCCAATCACACTTTCCCCACCTAGTAATCGCGGGGTGTCTCCGCCTCTCCGGGGTCTCACAATGCGCTTTTAGCTTCCTTGCCGCGATTACCGCGGACACCAATGGCACGTCCAAGGCCCAGGGCGGTAAACACTGAACGCCTGCCCACTTCAAATTGTATGCCGCCATAAGCCCCCACGCGCCCCGTGAGGACCATTCGCCAGGCTGGTAGGGTTGGCACCCCGGAGACACCCAACCGGCCTCCACGGCCCGCGTATAAACTCTGGGAGAGGCCCAAGCATCCACCGCGTGGATCCCCACCCGTTGACACCGGCTCTCACGCCTACAGATCCGCAAAAGCTCCACCTCCATCCCCGGCTCCCCCACCACCCGAGACGCGAGGTGAGCGGACGGGACGGGATGGAGGGCCGTGGAGATCCACGCCAAGATTTCTAAAATCATTGGCGGACAAAATGGAAAATAAAAACGAGAAAATCAAGGGGGGACACTAAGTCTATAAACGAGGGATGCTAGATCTTCTCTAGTTAATTCGTTTATAGACCTACCGTCCCCTGGACAAGTGTTTAGCAAAAGACCAAAAACAGGTCCGGAGACTATCCCTCCCCCCCGTTTTCGCCTAAAATCTCCAACCAATGCGCGAAAATAAAAACTAAAAAACCGTTTCTAAAAGCTAAAAGCACGAAAAAGGGCCCGGAGACTATTCTCCGGGCCCGTTTGGACTTTCCGCATACGCTCACCCCGGGTGGAGTGGCTCCCCGGTCTTTAGCGCGATTTTTGGGGGTTTGGCAAAATAAAAAGGCCCCGAAGGGCCCATTTTATTTTTTAGCGGGGGCTTAGCAGGCGGCCAACGCCGCGAAGCCCTCGGGCCGCATAGCAAAACACCGCTCGTGTGCTGGGCCTGTGGTGTCGGACCACGCCAGGCCCTTCTTACTAAGCGAAGCGAACACCCCACCAAGCGCCACCGGCCGCAGTCCGGTAAGCTCACCAACGTCCATTGTGTAAGGGATCCGGTCCTCGCTCAAGATCTCCTCCATTGCGCGGAGGACGGCGATCTCTTTGGCGGTCAACATGGATCTAATTTCAGCACCAAGGTCAACGGCCGGGGGAGTGAGGGTCTCCATCTCAGCGAAAAGAAGAGCGTCAGCAACAAGACAGCCTGTATCGATGTCGTCTCGAGTCGCACCAAGGTCAACGGCCGGGGTGGGCTCCACCGGGGTGGGCTCCGGGGTGATGTGAGCCTCCAACCAAGCCACCATGGCTTTGAGCGTGGTGGTGGTGTGGGGGTGGCGGTTGTCCGCGTTGGCCCGGTCCAAGGCCAATTCCGCGGCCTCATAATCGGAGCCCTCAAAGGTCCCGGGCCCAACGGCCTCCCGGGTATCGTGACCCTCAACGTCCCACTTGTGGCCAAATCGCATGACGTGAAACTCAAATCCGTGGAGTGAGACAATGTAGGAGCCTTTGGCGTCTTTGGTGATTTTTGCTTTTTCCATGATTTTTCCTATGCGGCCCTTGGCCCAAAAGAAGAGTAAAGCCTTTCCTTTACTTAGTAAAGGAAAATCGACACGGGATCTTTTTTTCGTGCGCGACTAGCGCCTTTTATCTCTCACCCCGAAGGGCCGATTTTCCTTTACTCAGGAAAGCGGAGGCTTTACTATTCCTTTGGGCCAAGGGCCGCATAGGAAAAAATCATGAAAAACCAAGCCAACACCATCAGCTGCCGCTCAAACTTTCACCTCGTCACAGCCCGCGGCTTGCCTTGGGCCTCGAATGTCCCCGCTAGATGCGTGACGATCAAATGGCTAGACGCCGCAAGTAAGGGCCTCTCGTGCAGTGTGGTCGCTTCCGACGGCGAGACGTTCACAACACTATCCGATTTCATCCGGCGTTAGTCCCACCCCTCAATCGACCCCGGCCCGTCTAGTCAGTCTAGCGGGCTTTGGGCGTTAGATGGACAATCCAAAAAGCGCTCCCGCGCGTAAGTACACACTGAAAACTGCTCACCCTTCCATGGGATTTTGCATCCAAAGCGGACGGTGTTGGCAGACCGGCCCGCAAAATTCCCGCGTTGCAAATACCGTTTGCGGGCGGAGGGAGATCCCCCAACGGGAGACGCGGCGTTTTCGCACTGGACTCTTTGGCCTCCCGGCTTGCGCGCGTTGCCTGGAAATGGACGTCCGCGCGTCCGTGGAGGCGGAGGCCATCGCATGGGCCAAGGTTCAACGTCTCGCAAAGATGGGGGGGATGTAATGAGCGCCACCACTTACGTGGTCAAGTCCTCCGCCGCGCGGATGCCCGCGTCGTGTTGGGGGACGTATCGCCGTGTGGCGGTCTTGGAGGTGGTCCGCGGGACCACTCCGCGGATGATCTCCACCCGGGCCACCGGGGTGGTTCGGGTGGTGGAGACCTGGGAGCGCCGGAGCGTCGGGTCCTCTACCCAATGCGCCTACCAGCGCGCCATGAGAGAGGCCGCGGAATTAGCGGCAGAATTGAACCGGAGGTCAAAATGAGCCACCTCGACAATTACAATTACCACCGGGACTCCCGGACGTGGGACGTGGGCTCCGCCTTTGAGGTGTTGGAGAGTGGCCCGGACTCCACCAAGGTCCAACTTTGTGAGAGCCTCTTGGAGTGTTTAGTGGATGCGGAGGTCCTCCCGGATGCCCATGATGGAGTCCTCACGGTCCCCTCCAAATTTGAGGTGTGCCACCAATGCGCCGGCTCCGGAACCATGGTCAACCCGGCCATTGACGCGGGTGGGCTCTCCCAAGAGGACTTTGATGAGGACCCGGAGTTCCGTGAGGACTATTTCTCCGGGCGCTACGATATGCGGTGCAACCAATGCAAAGGCCAACGGGTGGTCCCGGCTCTCATCTTTCCAAAAGCCATCCAAAAGGCGGTGGAGGACTTTGAGAGGGACGCATGGGACCACGCGGCGGAGTCCGCCGCGGAGAGGGCCATGGGAGCATGAGACCCGAGCATAAATTCGATGCCGCGCTAGACGCAGCCCGCGCCGCATGGGAAGCCGAGCAAGAGGCGAGCGCCGCGAAGATCCAAGACCTCCTCCGGGAGGTCCGGGAGCTTGAGGCCCTCCTCGCAATTCCCAGCCCCGCGGCGGACCTCCTTCAAAAGTGTCGGCCCTTTGTTTGGAGGGCCCTTCAAGGCGGCAAGAGTCCCCACGTCCAAGACGTGGAGGACGCGGAGGCCCTTTGGCCTCAAATCAAAGACTTGGGGGGTGCTTGATGAGACGCCTAGCCTTTTTCGTGGCGATCGTGTTGATCGCCCGCGCTGGCCTACTTTGGGCCATGGGGATGAAAAAATGAGAGCTATAAAATTTTGCGTCTACCTCGCTTGGGTCTTTTGCGCCCTCCTCCTCATCTCCCTCCGTGAGGTGGTGGCGGGTGATTGATCACTGGTCCACCCTCCGCTTGGGGAATAGTCCCCCGGCCGTCTCCGGGAGCCTCACGGCCCCCAAGACCGTCCCCGGGAGGGGTGAGTCTCGCACCACCCGCGGCGGAGCGGTTGGGATCTACGTGGGGACGGACTCCACCGGGGTGGAGTGGTACGCGTACCGGCCCCAAGATTTCTTAGAGCTTTGCTCCCACTTTGACCGGAGGACAAAATGACCAATCCAACCTTTTCGAATTCCAATGTAGGCTCCAACGTAAAAAGGCTCCGGGTGGCTTTAGGGTGGGCCCAAGAGGACCTCTCCTCAAAAATGGGGACCTCCAAGGTGTGGGTGTCTCAAGTAGAACGTGGAGAATCCACCGTCAACGTCGCTAGATTGTTGGAGTTTGCGGATCTCCTAGACTCCACACCCAACGCGCTATTGGCCGCGTGTCACGTGTGCGAGGGTACCAAGGTCCTCATGGCACGGCCCGCGGGGGTCCCCTCCGGGGCTTGGTTCCGTGGTGCCTGCCATTGCCAGGGTGATGCGTAAAAAAACGGCCCCGGGGATTTCTCCCCCGGGGCCTCCGGTCCGCCTTGACGGGCCATTGGCCCCCGTGTCAAGGTCCGTTTGGACTTTGGCGGGTCCACCGTGCCACACGTGGCCGGTGGGGGCAACCCGTGACACGCGCGGACCTATGGACCCTTGGAGCATTACTCTCCCGTGAGCCTCTCGTGGGATCGCTTTGACGCGGTGGCGGAGCCTTTGGCCCTCCAAGGGTTCAACACCATCCCCCTCCCTCCCGAGGCCAAAGGTTGCGCCGGCTCCGGGATTCTTTTTCGCCACCTAAATAAAAGGGACTCCCGGAGGGTGACCTCTTTGGACCGCGCACAATGGGAGACCACTTTTCGCCGCAAAGGTTTTGAGGGCCCGGTGGGGGCCTACCTTTTGCCCTCCTCAAATCCCTCATGGGCCTATGCGATCGTGGACGTGGACGATCCCGCGATGGACGGGAGAGCGGTGGAGCTTTTCGGGGACTCCCCTCTCCGCGTCTCCCGTGGTGGTCGTGTTCGCCACCGATATTTCCGCACGCAAAACCCACGCGCGGCCCACCTCATTGGCGCCTTTGGGAAAAGGTCCGTTGACATTATCGCCACCACCGGAGTGGTCCTCCCCGGCTCCGTCCACGCGGACGGAGACCCCTATGAGTTGAGCGTCCCTTTTGATGAGTGGACGGAGGCTTGGGTCAAAGCCAACGTCCCGGAGATTGACCTTTCAATCGTCGCGGACCTCCGCACGCAAAGACGCGGGACGCTCAAAATAGATCTCTCCTCTCACACTCCGGTCCAAGGTGAGGCGGCCGGATTTCTCCACGCGGCGGATCCCTTGGATTTTGGGGAGTCCGTTTGGTGCGGCCACGTCCTCCCCGGGACGCTCATCCAAACGGTGGACGGCCCGGTCCCCATGGCCAAGGTAGCCAACGGGACCAAGTGTTTTGCGACCTACCGCGAGGACTCCCACCCCTCCGCCCATGTTTCCGACTATCGGGGCCGGCGCTATTTTTGGGATATGTCCCAAGCACCAAAAAGGTATTGGACGATGGTGGAAAACCTAGACGCACAAACGGACCCGGAACAAGGTCTCCAAGACCTCCCCTCCGCGCTCCAAGAGCGCTTGGGGGTGGGGGTTGAGGTGGTCCATGATGACGGGTGGCTAGCTGATCAGATCGGCCTTATTGAGGACGATCAAACGGTCTTTTTGATTGCGCCACACGGGAGCGGAAAAACCATCCTAGCGAGGCGGGAGCATGAGAGGGCCCGGACCTCAATCTCCGTGTGCAACACCCAAGCCCTCACCATCGCCAATGCGTCCGTGCTAGGGCTTAGGCCGGTTTATGAGGGGGTGGACCCGGAACCAAAAGGGTCCGCGTGTATCCCCTCCCTCCACCGCTATGACTCACCGCCCGAATTTTTCCACGTGGATGAGGCGGACGCGGTTCATGGATTTTTACACGCGGGAAAGATTGATGAACCTTTGTTGGCTTGGCGGACGCTGGCATTTTTCGCGGCCCTCTCCAAGCGCTCCCTTTTCGCGTCCGCGGACCTCTCCTTTGAGGACGTGGCCTTATTTGTCCACGCGATCCGCGAGAGGAACGTGGCCCGCAAGATCAAAGTGGTCCTCCGCCTCCCTATGCGGGACCGTGGGACCGTCCGCATCCGTCCCGTGAGCGTGGCAAAAGAGGCCATCCACGCGGCCGTCCAAGCCAAGCACGGGCCTTGCGAATTCCAAGTGGAGGATGAGTCCCCCCACAATTGCAAAGAGGCGGAGGGGACCAAGGACCGCTCCAATTGGTGTGACGCATGCAAGGCGGCCGCTCCGGTTTTCGTGGGGATCACCACGCGCAAGTTGGCCGGACAAATCGCCCAAGGCTATCGCTCCGCCTCCGCGTTGGAGTCCATTGACCTTGATGAGATAGCCACCTCCGCGGTGGACAATCCCCAACCCCACCCCTTGGACTTGGGGGACCTCCCACCGGCCAACGTGGACTCCGCCTTTTTCGTGAGCGGTGAAAATAACCGCTATCACGCGGCCGTCCGTTGGTTGGAGGACACGGACAAATTGGTGGACTCCCATGACCTCATTGTCACCTCCCCCGCGGTCCAATCCGGGGTCTCCTTGGACCGGCCCGTCTCCAAGGTGGTGGTTTTGCATGAAAATCGGGAGGTCCCCGCGGATGCGGTCCTCCAAATCCTCCGGAGGTGTAGGAATCCCCAAGACCGGGACCTCATCATTGGGGTCCGCAAATGGACGGCCCAAGCCCACCGGACGGACCGTCCCTTTTTGGATGACCTCGCACGCAAAAAAGCGCGAACCACCGTCCGCGCGGTCCTCTCATCTTTTCCGGAGTTCCAAGAGGACCATGAGACCCCCGTGGATGCGGAGTTTGCATGGTCTTGGAGGATAACCGCGCGGAAATCTATCCGGTCCTATGCGGACCCCGTGGGGGCCGTGGTGGCCGCGGCCAAACGCCACGGTTTTGAGGTGGACTTGGACTTGGAGGCGGACGGGGACGGGTCCCAATTCAATGAGGTGGCACGGGCCGCCAAAGAATTGCGGGACACCCTCAACGCGGAGGAGACGGCGGACGCGGAGGACGTGGACCCGGAGACCCGGGCCAAGTTGGAGAGGTCCGCGCGCTTGATGGAGGGTGAGCGCCAAGAGTTGGACAAAGCCACGCTCTTGGCTTTTTACGGGATGACCGTGGACGCGGCCTTGGTCCTCTTGGACAATCGCGGAAAGTATCGGGCCAAGGTCCGGCGCTATGTCCACGCGCGCCTCTTGGTGGAGGCTCCGGACGTGGTGGCCTATGCGGACCACCTCCGGAGCAAGGGGAGACAAATCTCGGAGTCCTCCTCCCTCTTTGCATCCGCGGCCCTCATGGTGGACCTATTCCAAGCGGTCTTGGGGGTCCCCCTCGATGGTGAGCCGGTGGAGTTCTCAACGAACGCGGCCCGGTCCAAGGTGGCCGCGTGGTGGAAAAAACACCGCCAAACGTGCGCGGTCTTTTTCCCACGGATGCGGGGACCGGCTCCGGACAAAGAGGTCCGGTGGTTGGGGGACCGTCTCCGATCCATGGGCGCGGAGGTGGAGACCTTTGGGAAAAATTCAAATCGAAAAAAGAGACTCACTTGGGACCGCGTGGATGGCTTTTCGGTCGCCTACGCGGAGCGCCTTTTTGAGTCTCACGAACAAAGCGAGAGCGAAAAATGGAGAAAAGAGTGGTCAAAAAAAGTGAGTTGAAAAGTGAGCTAATTTCCGCTGATAGGTTGACCCGCAAAGTGGGGACCGCGGAGGATTTCAAAACGGACACGCGGTGGAAAATCAGTCCTACCCAAGTCAAAGCTTGGGGGGAGTGTCCACGCAAGTGGGGTTTTCGCTACCTTGACGGAATCCAATCCCCCCAATCCGCGGCCGCGGCTTTGGGCTCTGAGGTCCATGGGCTCTTGGAATCTTGGTTGACGGACGGGACGGAGCCACCGGACACCCGGGCCGGCAAGATCGCCAAAGCCGGCTTGGGACACCTCCCGGACCCCGGAGAGTGTGACCACGTGGAGACCCAACTGCTCTTTGATTGGGGTGGGATGCTTTTTCGTGGATTTGTTGACGTGGTGTGGACGGGTGCGGACGGTGTTCCGGTGGTGTCCGATCATAAAACGTCTAGCGATCCAAAAAAATGGGGACTCTCCGCGGAGGCCCTCCCCCACGATATCCAGGCGATCATATATGCGACGTGGCTACTTGACCTCGTGGATGCTCCTATGGTTGACTTGCGTTGGACTTACTTTCGCACCCGCGGAAAAGCGATTAGCTTTCCCGTGGACGCTCGCATCACCCGGGAGGACGCAAGGCAGAATTTCAAAGAGAGAGTGGAACCCAACGCGCGGTCAATCATG
>Ga0255048_10000242_pt1 | contig 41321 bp, 38 predicted proteins | sample JV7_2_2_MG_FD_183619 | JGI IMG/M metagenome (GOLD analysis project Ga0255048, IMG submission 183619) | Seawater microbial communities from Jervis Inlet, British Columbia, Canada - JV7_2_2 | ecosystem: Environmental > Aquatic > Marine > Inlet | place: Canada: British Columbia | collected 2016-10-06 | reverse complement strand
GCCAGGTCGTTCTCGTATCCGTCGAGTCCACCGGGGTCGCATAGATCGCGACCGATCCCTGGGGTCAGTTCCGCGCATGAAGTGGCGGGTAGGGCGACGGCGAGGGCGCCGACGGAAACGTCGATCGAAACCGCCGCCAAGGCCGTCAGGGTGGGATCCTCGGTGGCAATGGCGAGATCGAGACTCTCGCTCGTCAGTAGCAACTCCCCGAGAAAGAGGATGTATCGATCCAACTCTTCGGCCGTCCCGGGCGGTGCCTCGATGCGTTGAGCCTTGTCGAGTTGGATCGCAAAAGTGGCCGGCAGCCTGAGATCGATCAGTCGTTCGTACAACTGTGCCCGGGCGTCGTACGGCTGTTCGAGAATTGTCGACAGGTCGAAGATGGCCTGCTTTATGTCCCAGTTGATTTCGTCGAGTTCCTCGGCGAGCGTCTTTGGCTCGGGTTCGGTCGTCGGGATGCACGCACTTGCGAGGAGGGCGATGACAACGATGGTGATGAGCGGACGGCGCACCATCGGGAGGTTACGGCAACGAAAAGGAGCCGGTCTCCCGGCCCCTATCCGTCACTGATTTGGTGAGTGCTACGAACAGCCCATGCTGGCGCCGCAATTGAGACAGCGGTAGCACGAACCGTTGCGCACTGTGATGTGGCCGCAGGTCTCACATAGTGGGGCATCGCCCATCATCTCTCCCAGTGCCTGCTGGACTGAGGCAGTCTGCAGGTCACTGGTGTCGGCCTTGATGGTGGAGACGGCGACCGTGGCCTTGGCTCCGTTCGTCTGGCCATTGGCGCCGCTGCTTCCGTTGGTGGGCGGCGTTACTCGGGCAGGGTCGGCGACGGCTGGATGGCTGATGGGTGCGGTCACAGGCATCTCATCGCTCAAGTCGAGCTGAATGCCCGCATCTAGGGCGATACCGCTTGGCGGCTCGGGCAGTTCGCCGACATCCTGCGGTGGTACCTGGACCAGATCGGTCCGGCCGAGGTACTCGAGCCCGAGCGCCCGGAATACGTAGTCGACGATCGAGTTGGCCATCTTGATGTTCGGATGACCCTCCACCATGCCGCGCGGCTCGAATGTCTGGAACGTAAACGACTCGACGTACTCCTCCAGCGGTACGCCGTATTGAAGGCCCTTCGACACCGCGATGGCGAAGCAGCCCAGAATGCCGCGCAGCGTTGCCCCTTCCTTGGCGAGGTCGATAAAGACCTCTCCGAGCGTCCCGTCCTCATATTCACCGGTCCGCACGAAGAGCTTGTGACCACCGACCTTTGCTTCCTGGGTAAACCCGCTGCGACGGGTCGGCAACAAGAACCGGGGCCGATTGACACCGTGATAGGCCGCAGTCGGACTCATACCCGGTGCGAAGACGCCGGTCATCATCCGTGCCTCATGGTCGAGGGCTGCGGTCAGTTCCTCTGATTCATCCTCGGTGGTGTCTCCGACCGTCATGCTCGACAGCGGTTGGCTCGCCTTCGAGCCGTCTCTGTACAGGGCCATTGCCTTCAGACCGAGATCGGCCGACATGGCATAGGCCTCTTCGATGTCGTCGATCGAGATCTCGTTGGGCATATTGATCGTCTTGGAGATCGCCCCACTGATGAATGGTTGGGCAGCCGCCATCGCCTTGATGTGGCCGATGTGGTGGATAAACCGCTTGCCGAGCTTGCCGTTGCGGTTGGCCGTATCGAATACAGGCAGGTGTTCGTCGGCCAGATGCGGGGCGCCTTCGATTGTCTGCAGCCCGCAGATAGCGAGGTTTGCTTCCTCGATCTCGGTGTCCGTAAAGCCGAGTTCGGCGAGCAGATCGAATTCGAAAGTGGCGTATTGGTCCTCGGAATACCCCAATCGCAGCAGTGCATCCTCACCTACCACGAAGACGTTGAATGCGTGGCGAAGGTCGAAGACACCCGGGAGGGTTGCCTCGATGCGGTCGATTTCGTCGACTTCTAGTCCGCGTTCGGCGAGTGAATCGCGATTGATGTGGGGTGAGCCCTCAAGCGCCATCGTTCCTATCACATGGCGCACGATCTCGGCGCGTTGAGCTTCGGAGTATCCGAGAGCGCGCAACGCCGGGTCGATCGATTGGTTGGCAATCTTGAAGTAGCCACCGCCGGCCAGCTTCTTGAACTTGACCAACGCAAAGTCGGGCTCGACGCCGGTCGTGTCACAGTCCATCAGCAGACCAATCGTTCCGGTGGGAGCGAGCACCGTTGCCTGCGCATTGCGGTAGCCGTGCTGTTCGCCCATCTCGACCGCGTTGTTCCAGGAGGCACGGGCGGCATCGAGCAGGGGAGCGGGACACAGGTCGGGGTCGATAGACATGACCGAATGGGTCACTCCTTGGTAGTCGCCACCCTGGCTCGAGTAGGCGGCTAGGCGGTGGTTGCGCATGACACGCAACATGGACTCGCGGTTCTCAGCGAACTTGGGGAATGGTCCGAGCACCTCGGCCATCTCGGCTGAGGCGGCGTAGGCATCACCGGTGAGGATCGCGGTGAGTGCGCCGGCCAGTGCCCGTCCTTCGTCTGAGTCGTAAGGAATCCCGCTGCGCATCAGCAGGGAGCCGAGGTTGGCGAAGCCGAGGCCGAGCGTCCTGTAGTCGAAGGATCCTTGAGCGATCTCTTTCGACGGGAAGTGGGCCATCGTCACCGAGATCTCCAGCACCATCGTCCACAGTCGGATTGCGTGCTTGTAGGCCTCGATGTCAAAGGTCTGAGCATCGTCGTCGTAGAACTTGACGAGGTTGAGACTTGCCAGGTTGCAGGCCGTGTTGTCGAGGAACATGTACTCCGAGCATGGATTCGATGCGTTGATCCGTCCACCGGCCGGACTGGTGTGCCACTGGTTGATCGTGGTGTCGTACTGCATTCCGGGATCGGCACAGGCCCATGCGGCTTCGGCGATCTGACGCCATAGATCGCGGGCTCTGACCGTCTTTATTACGTCGTTGGTGATGCGACCGGTGAGGTTCCAGTCCGCGTCGTCTTCGACTGCCTTCAGGAAGGCCTCGCTGACCCGAACCGAGTTGTTGGAGTTTTGGCCGGAGACCGTCTGATACGCCTCTCCGTTGAAGTCCGCCGGGTAACCGGCAGCGATGAGGGCGCGGACTTTGTCTTCCTCGACCTTCTTCCAGGAGATGAACTCCTCGATGTCGGGATGGTCGACATCCAGGATCACCATCTTCGCCGCTCGCCGGGTGGTGCCTCCCGACTTGATGGCCCCTGCGGCCCGGTCGCCGATCTTTAGGAACGACATCATTCCGGAGGACTTGCCGCCGCCGGATAGCGGCTCGCCTTCGCCGCGCAGATTCGAGAAATTGGTGCCTGTACCGGAACCGAATTTGAACAAACGGGCTTCCCGGGTCCACAGATCCATGATCCCGCCCTCGTTTACGAGGTCGTCATTTACCGATTGGATGAAGCAGGCGTGGGGGGCCGGTCGGGTGTACGAGTCGGGGGAGGAGCGAAGTTCGTTCGAATCTTGATCGACAAACCAAAAGCCCTGTGCGGGACCGGTCAGTCCATACATATGGTGCAGGCCGGTGTTGAACCATTGCGGACTGTTCGGTGCGGCCATCTGGTTTACGAGCATGTAGGTGAGCTCGTCTTCGAATGCCTGAGCGTCGTCCTCCGATGCGAAGTAGTCGTACCGCTCACCCCACAGGCGCCAGGTAGCGGCGAGCCGGGTTATCACCTGGCGGGCGCTCTGCTCCGGACCCAGCACCGGGGCGCCGTCATCGTCGGTGATCGGGACGCCGTCATCGTCGAGTTGGGGGACCCCGGCCTTGCGGAAATACTTGGAGACCATGATGTCGGCGGCGATTTGAGACCAACCGACGGGCACCTCGGCGTTCTTCATTTCAAATACGATTGATCCGTCGGGATTGGTGATCCGCGAATCCTTGGTAGTCCATTCGACCGATTCGAGGGCGTCCTCGCCAGGCTTGGTGAAGCAGCGGTTGATCGTCAGCCCTGTTGCGGCCATTTGGTCCTCCCGGTCCGGCGAGCGCCCGGGACCAACCGGTGCACCCGTTGCCGCACAGTGCGGCGATTTCCTCTTCCCGCTCCCTCCCCTCACAGTGGTTGTGGACTTATCCACAACCACTAGATGTAGTGGTTTGCCCGTAAATCAACCACTACTGCTTGGGGTGGACACATCATTGTAATTACACCGATGTAGCGCCGTCAAGCACAGCCGAAATCGAGGGGAAGTCGAAGTCTCGACCCGGGGGAAGTGGCCGAATCAATGTTGTACCGCACTCATGTGTCCGGGGTCAAGGTGCAGGGCTATGGAGATTTCGCGTCCCAAGTCTGGAGTCAGGAGGTCATGAGTCCAGACTCCCGGACTCCGGACCGCGGACTCCCTCCTTGGGCAACAGTGCCGGGATAACCACCAGGGCTCCGAGGGCTGCGACCGTCATGGAAACCCACATGATTCCTGAGATGTGGTGGTGGGGTCGCAGCGGCGAGAACAGCAGCGCCGTCAAGGCGATGGCGATGCCGAGAGCATTGGCAACGATCGGGCGTCCGGCCCGATCGATGGCCCGCAACACATAGCCGGGACCATCTTCTCGGGCGTGATCGATGGCTGCGACAAAGTGGATCGCGTAATCGATACCGACCCCGATCACGATCGATGACGCCACCGCCGTGATCAGATTCAATTGGATTCCGGAACCGGCAATAAAGCTGAGCAGGGCAGCGATGGTGAGCACCAAGGGGAGTAGAGCCGCCAGCGTTGGGAGCAGCTTGCGGTACGCGAGCAGCAGCATCGCGGTGAGCAAGACGAGCGCCGCGATCACCGACCACACCTGAGCTCCCAGAATCAGCCGCGCCATCTCGTCCCACAGCACCGGCAGTCCGGTGATGATGAGTACTTCGTCGGATGATTCGGCGTAGTCCAGCCAGCCCTGCAGATCCTCCGACGTGAATTCAGTCGGCAGCAGCATGAATCTGAGCCCATCGTCCGAGACGAGATCGCCGATCGGTGAGTCAATCGAGCCGTCGATGATGCTTGCCGTTGTCTCCGACGGTAGAGCGGTGGCGAGGTCGGCGAGCGAGAACACCGAACGGACGCCGGGTAGGGCTTCCAATGCGGCGGAAGAGGCTGTGGCCGTGGCCAGCGAGCCCTGCGGGTCACGATGATCGAAGGAAAACTCGCCGATCAGCGGGGTGGCTCCACCGAACAGCGCCTCGGTTCGCTCGAATGCCTGGCGCACCTCATGATCATCGTCAAAGAAGAACAACGGATCTGAGTCCACCGCGAGCCGCGGGATGAAGACCGCAGCAAAGATGGCTACCACGGCAACGAGGATGGCGGCGGTCCAGCGTCGCATAGCCATCCAACGCAGCGCTCCGGTGATTCGGCTGCCGAGCAGCGGTCCCCGGGTGTGTTCGGCCACACCTATCCGGGTCATGAGTGCCGGCAGGGTGAAGAACGAGATGATTCCGGCTATCACGACCCCGATGGCGGCAAACAGTCCCAGTTGTCGGATAGGCCGGACGTCGGCGGCGAGTAACGAAAGGAACCCGACCGCCGTCGAGACTGTTGTGAGGATCATCGGGATCCCGACCTGGCGCAGCGTGGAGACGACCCTCTCTGCCTTGTCGGACGTTTCTTTCGAGATGTCTTGGAAGTGGGTCACGAAATGGAGTCCGTCGGCCGACCCCATCACCAAGACGAAGATGGGCACAATCACAGTGACGATATCGATCTCTCTTCCGAGGATGGCGAGCAGACCGAAGGTCCAAAGCGAGCCGAGCAGGGCCGGCACTACCGCAAGGAGGCTCAGTTTTCGGTCGCCAACATTGGTGTAGAAGGTCCCAACCAGCAGGAAGAGGACGGTCGGCGGGATGATGAGCAGGAACCAACCCAGGATGTCGATTACGGCGGCGTAGACCGCCGGGTTGCCTGAGATCGTCACCTCTGTCCCGTCGGGCCCCGAGAGGTTCTTCAGCGCCCGCGCCACATCTATCCCATCTGCCTCGGGGACGACCATGAGCAGGGTGGATTGCTCATCGGCACTCAACAGCAGTTCGGCGAGCGGTCCACTGATCAGGCTTTGCAGGATCTCGTCGGGGGCAACCGACACCAGGACGGGGCTAATGACGGTGCCGTCGATGGGACTGACCTCAGGCACCAGGGATGCGATTGAGGCCACGCCTTCCACTTGGAGGAGTTCATCACGGAACTCGGTCAGCTCGATCAGATTGGCCCTGTCGGTGAACACTTCGCCCTCAGGTAGCGAGAGCACCACGTTTATCGGGTCCTGGGTGGCGTACTTCTCGTTCAAGGCGGCGAACGCCTCGCCCCGTTCGTTGCCTTCTGTGATGAACGAGGCGACGTCGGCGTTGAATTGGAGACGAAACAGTGAGACCACGGCCACGAGGGTGACCAGCACTGTGAGTCCGAGCACCCGGTGAGGGTGAGTGGCGATAAAGGTCCCGATCCTGCGCATCTTGAGTCCTCAGTCCCCGGTCATGTGACGGTGCAGCATGGCGATGAAGTCTTGACGCGCCACATGGGTGACGACGTCGACGTTGGGCTGGTTACCGGTCACGCCATGCCAGTCGATCACATCCTTGCCGCGCCCGGCGCCGTCGCCGATGAGCACTTCGACGTAGCGACGGTCGACCGTGGCCATCGAAGGCTGTATTGCTACTGCCATTGCCATCGGGTCGGGGAGGTCGAAACCGGCTATGCCGGACGACTCCTTGGCGTAGACGTCGAGGACCGCCTGGATATCAACACTGAACTCCCCGAGTGGTCCGCATCCACGCAGAGCCGCAGCGTCTTCAGGGCCGAACGTCGCCGATGCGATCGAGATGTCCCAACCCACAAAGGTCAGTGGCATCCCGGACCTCAAGACGATCCTGGCTGCTTCGGGATCGCACCACAGGTTGAACTCTGCCAGGGGAGTCACATTGCCCGGTCCTGCGCCGGCGCCTCCCATGACGAAACAGTGAGCCATCGATGTGGCGATTGCAGGTTGGCGGAGCAGCGCTAGCGCGATGTTGGTGAGCGGTCCGAGCGTTACCAGGGTGATCTCACCGGGTGCCGCCATGATCGTGTCGATGATCACGTCGACCGCTTCTGTTCCGGCGGGTTGCCTGCCGGAAAGGGGAAGGCCGATGTCACCCAAGCCGTCGTTGCCGTGAACGTCCTCGGCCGTCTGCAGGGTTCGCATGAGAGGCCCGCGTTGTCCGGCGAAAACACGAACATCTGATCCGCACAACTCGACCGTGTAGAGGGCATTTTGGACGGCCTGGTCGAGAGGCACGTTCCCCGCTACCACCGTGATGGCATCGATGGCGACCGTTGGTTCGCGTATCGCCATCACCAGCGCCACAGCGTCGTCGGAGGCGGTGTCGGTGTCGATCAGGAAGCGGCGCATGAGCAAACTCTACGAGTTCGCAGTCATCAGTCTCCAGTCTCCAGTCACCAGTCACCAGTCTGGACGCGATGAGACTCCGGGTTTCTTCCGGAGCCTCATCGTCGACTGTGTTTGGGTCAGCCGCCGAGGTCTGCCTCACCAAGACAGGCAAATGCGATTTCGATGAACTCCTCGGGCGGTTCTTCCGTCGCCTCGATGGCAAAGCGGATGAAGTCGGCTTCGGAGAACTTCTTTTCGATCTCGTCGAAAGTGCACTCACAGAACTCAGCGTTCTGCGCGGTCTCGCAACCTTCGAGATAGCTATCGCGGATTTCGGAGCTAAAGCCACCACCGCCCTCGTCATCGTCGCCGCAGGCGACAGCGATGAGGGCGAAGGCAAAGACGATCGCGACGGCCTTACGGATCTTCATGGTCATTCCTCCAGGTGAGTGCTCGGCGGGCGACAGCGTAGGGGAGAAGGCGTCTGCAACGGGGGAGTGTTCCCCTGACTGTCTACTGGCTACTGGCTATCGAGTCGATCACGGTCTGGGCGATCAGGGAGTACCCGATCCCGTAGGGGTGGATATCGGGCTGAGGGTCGAGCATGTGAGTAGTTGCCGCCGTCGTGCCTTGCAACGCCGAAAAGCCGTCGGCCACCAGCATCCCCCGTTCAAGGGCCAGTTGGGCAGCGACATCGTTGAAGGCGTCGAGTATCTCGTCGCTGCGCGTTTCGAACTCGATGCCACCGCCGAGGCCAAGGCTGAATGGGTTGTAGGCCCGAATGAACACGATCGAACTGGTTGGGGCTGCCGCTCGCAGCACGTCGAGGATCGCTGCCATGTTTGCCTCGTACGTGATGAAGGTCGCCTGAATCCTGGTTTGGCAGGCTGCCGCATCCAGATCCGCCGCACAGTCGTCCGAACCGAGATGGCCGAGGAGATCATTGGCCCCGATATCGATGGTCAGATAGTCGACGGGCGTCCCGGCTATGAACGCAACCGCCGTGTCGAGTTGACCAGATCTGATCAGCGTGCCGGAGGTCTCTCCGGAGATGCCGAAGTTACGAAGCCCGTACTCGGTTCCTGTGTCGATCTGGAGCTGGCGATGAACCCGGGAGACGTATCCGAGGGAGGCTTCACCGACCCCGACGTTGGCCGCTAGAGAGTCGCCCAGGGCTACGTAGTACTGGTCGCCGGGTGCGGATACTCCGTTGATCACACCGGGAGGCAGCGGCTCCGGCGGTGGCTCGACGGCTGTGCCCACCGAAGCTGCTTGAGCCGCGATTCCGGTGAGAAGCGCATCCGAGGTCAACAGGTTTCCTTCAGGCTGGGTGCCGGTGACCAGGATCCGGTCGTTGCCGATCTCGATGGACTGGACGTCGGCGCGAAGATCGGTGAGCGTGGCGTTTAGATCCGTGACTTCGGCCAGCAGGTCCTCGATGGCACTTTTGCCGATGCCTGGCAATTCGAGCGCACCCAGCTCGAGGTCGATCACGTCAACCTGTACCGCTCCCGCGTCGAGGGTTACCCCGATGGTTCCGCTGAAGTCGAGTCCGCCGCTCTTGAACTCTCCATTGAGAGCGATCGTGCCCGGCGCCTCGCCCACCCCGTCGATTACGTCGATATCAACCCGCCGCACCGGGTTGTTGTCGATTTCTCCTAGGCCGTTAAGGACATATGACGAGATCTCCGTCTCGTGGAGCTCGATGCGAAAGCCTGCCTCAGCCGCTGCCTCGTCGAATTTGGCGTTGGCGTCGGCCAGCAAGGCCGGATCTGCTGGATCCACCGGTCCTGACGTTTCGTTGATTGCCCGATAGATCGAGAGTGCCTGGTTGCCAATGAAGTAGACGCTTCCTCCGAACCCGAGTACGAGGGCGAATGCGATGAGAACGGACAGTTCGCGAGGGGCGCCTATGGCGCCATACAGAGCGATTGCCAGAACTACTGCCGCCACCGCGATGGCGGCGACCTCGCCCTCGGTGAGCCAGGCGACCAGGGCGGTGGCTGCACCGGTGAGGAAGCCGAAGACGGCGCACACAGACTTAGCTGTCGACTTGCCGGTGCGAACCTCGTAGTACTCGTAGCTGCTCATGTCGGCGCGGGGTTTCCTGGGATCGGCTTGGGTACAGAAATGAGTGGAGCGGCCACTGAGGTGGCCGCTCCCACTCTACGGACTGTCTGCTTTACGCCTCGTCAGGAGATTCCTGTGCCACCGCTGCCGGCGGGGTGGATTCTCTCGGCTCCTTTGGTTGCTTGGCCGGAGCCAAATAGGCCCAGGCCACTCCAACCACCACCCCTACGAGGATGATTATTACGAATCGAGTCAGCACCCCCCCGACCGTGTCGAAGCCGAAAACGGCGAACTGGAAGTACAGGAAGTACGCCGCTGAGATACCGAGCATCAGCCCGAACAGGGCTCCACGGACCGGATGGCGCTTGAGTTTGGTATCTGGCACGTTCAACTCCCGAGGGTAGGCATCGAGGTCGGCGACCTCCAGGTCTGCGCCGGACGGACGTTGAACAGCAGGCCCGCAAACCCGGCGGCTGCCAGGATGCCGGCGAGTGCTGTTGCGCCTATCGGGGGACCGCTGCCGATGAATTCGACCCAGCCCTCTCCGAAGCAGAACTCTTTACCGTCGGCCTCGGCCTCGATCAGGGCGAGGTCGAAGTCGTCGGGGAGTCGCCTGCCGGCCGGGTCGCCTTCGGCGTACAGATCGATGATCGCGCCCTTGGCCTTGACGTTGGCGCGCAGTTCGGTGAGGTCGATCGGTCCGGTATCGAGGTCACCGAAGATCTCCCCCAGGAACACGAGCCCGGCGTTGCGGTTCTTGTCCCGCTGGTTGGGGTCTCCGCCGCGATCGGCAGATGCACCCATGACGGCCACCGTCCAGCTGTGATCGTGGAAGGAGGGTGCCGGCTCCTGATAGTTCACACCGGCGATTTCACCCTCGACTGAGAAGTTGGGGAGATCACGGGTAAATCCCCAATAGGCGACCACGCCTGCGGGATCGACCCTGAAGGGGTTTCCGCTGGTCATTGCCTGGTCTCCGGTGAATACGTCGATCAGCGGGTTGCTGTCGCCGTTGTCGATCATGGCGTCTACCGACATCCCCATGTCGTCGTAGGAGATCGCCAGCCCACCACAGGCCCCGACAAGGACTGAAGCATCGCCCGTGGTGTCAAACGCCGGAATCCGATCGGTGACCAATGCGGCGAATTCTTCGGGTGTCTGCGCGCCTACGTTGTCGTCCCAGATGCCCGCGAATCCCTCGTCGAGTTCGCCGAGGTCGGGGATGCCGTCGCCGTTCAGGTCGACAAAGCCCTCACCTCTCGTGATGAACGGACCAACGTCGATTACGGCTTGTTCGGTTTCCTCCTGCGCCAGCGCCGGAGCCGCGGCTACTCCCAGAATGATCAGAGCCGCGGCAAACGCCCGTCGGTATCGAGCCATGCTTCCCCTAGTCGTGTAACGGTCGGGCAAGGCTACTCGTCGTGGTCTGATTCTGTCAGGACGATGTCGTGCCGGTGGTTGCAGTCCTCGCAGACGTACGCGATAACGTCGCCCGATTCGAATCCCTCATGCGGGGCGTAGGAGGATCGATGGGCGGTACCGCCGCATTCCACGCAAGTGATTGACTCGGGTGTCTCCATGTGACAAGCGTAGAACGCGGCTCCGACCCTTATCCTGCCCTCCATGCCAATTCGGGTCGTCGCAGCAGTAGTCGGATCGTTCATCGTGATCGCCGCCGTGCTGTCTGCGGTTCGGACGGTGATCCTGCCGCGGGCGGCCGCAAGCTTGCTGAGCCGGGCGGTGTTTCGGGTGACCCGACGCGCATTTCGGATCATCGCCTCAGCACGTAGCTCGTTCAAGTGGCGCGACGAGGTGATGGCGATGTTCGCCCCGGTGGGTCTCTTCACCCTGGTGGCGGCGTGGTTGGTGCTGCTAGATGTCGGGTTCATGGCCATCTTCTGGGCGGCCGAGCAAGGAGGGTGGGCTCAGGCGTTTCATCAGAGCGGGTCCTCGTTGTTCACCCTCGGATTTGCTACCGTCGAGGGTGCAGGCCTCCAGGCGGTGTCATTCGTCGAAGCAGCTTTGGGGTTGGGCATGGTGGCCCTGCTCATCACCTATCTGCCGTCTATCTACTCGGCCTTCGCTCGGCGCGAGACACTGGTTGCGCTCTTGGAGGTCCGAGCCGGCTCTCCTCCTTCTGCGGTAAGCATGCTGGAGCGGTTCCATCGGATTGGATGGACCGAACGTCTCACCGACGTATGGACCGAATGGGAAGTTTGGTTCGCTGAGGTTGAGGAGAGTCAGACCACCTACCCGATTCTCTCGTTCTACCGGTCGCCGCAACCCGAACGCCATTGGGTCACGGCCGCCGGGACGGTTCTCGATGGGGCTGCGCTCACCTTGTCGACCATCGATGTCGACTGGCAACCGCAGGCGGCGCTCCAAATCCGCGCCGGCTTTCTGGCGTTGCGACGAATCTCCGACTTCTTTGGGATCGAATACGACTCCGACCCCGCGCCAGATGCTCCGATCTCGATCAGCAGGGCCGAATACGACGAGGTGGTGGCCCGCCTCGAAGAGGTTGGTATCCCGATCAAGTCCGACCGCGACCAAGCGTGGCGTGACTTTGCCGGGTGGCGGGTCAACTACGACACCCCGTTGTTGTCACTCGCCGAACTCACCGTGGCGCCATACGCACCGTGGACCAGTGACCGATCGGCACTCGGCTACCACGAACTGCGGGTCCGCCGCTGGGGGCGGCGCACCAAGTCTGCCTCAGACGACTAGATCAGAAGTTCAGGGTCCGCATGTAGGCGACGAGATCGAGCAGATCGGCGTCGGTCAGACTTGGGTTTCCGCCTCGCGGCATCATGGCGATCCCCGTCGTGTTCTCGGGATGATCCGAGGGCCGGCCTTCAATCAAGAACGCAAGCATCTCGTCGTCGGTACGGGAGTTGATGAACTCGGAACCGACCCACGGCTTGCCGAGACCTTCGATGCCGGCGCCTTCGAGTCCGTGACAGGCGACACAGGTCCCGGCGTAGATCTCGATCCCGTGAGCAACGTCGCCGCTGCTGGTCGGTGCAGGTGCTTCCGTGGCCGTGGTGTCGGTTGCATTGCTGTCTGAACTGTCCGAACCACCACAGGCGGTGACGGCGAGTGCCAAGACGGCAACCAGCAGTACGAGGCGGCTTTTCATAATCCCTCCGGATCTGGCAGGCGTATCCAGGCTCAGTGTGGGTCCGCGACTCGGCCAGTCCCAGGGCATTTCGACCCTGAGCCGTCGGCGTCGGACCCGCCCGTTGTCTGGATCAACGTTTGGCCTGAGCCTAGGTGTTGAGGGTCCGCATGTAAGCGACGAGATCGAGCAGATCGGCTTCGGTCAGCGAGGTGTTGCCACCCTTCGGCAACATGGCTATCCCAGTGGTGTTCAAGGGGTCGTCGGTCGGACGCCCGACGTTCAGAAAGGCCACCATTGCTTCGTCGGTACTCGAATTGATGAAGTCAGAACCGACCCACGGCTTGCCTAGGCCTTCGATGCCCTCGCCGTTGGGGCCGTGACAGGCGATACAACTTCCGTTGTACAGCGCTACACCGTTGGCGGCATCGCCGCTTGCCAATGGAGCTTGCGTGGTTGTCGTGGGGTCGGCTGCGCCGGTGGACTCGCTACAGGAGGTGGACACGAGAGCGAGGAGCGTCAGCAGGCCGATGATTCCCTTGCGCATATCTACTCCCGTTCTGCAGGCGGACTTGCATAGGCGAGTCGCCCAAGTGATCTTGTGGCGGCAGTTTGGCCTCTCCGCAAGATAAACCGAAGAATCACCCGCCTCTTGAACGCAGCGGGGCTTCCTAGAATTCGGAATGTGAAGCCCGTCCTCGTTCTTCGTCATGGCGATAACATCCCCGTCGGATTGCTCGGGGAGGCGTTTGACGCCGGAGAAGTGCGGTGGACCGAGGTGATGTTGCACCAGGGCGAACCGATCCCCGACCTTGACGACTTCTCGGCGCTGGTTGTGCTCGGTGGGGTGATGGGGGCCTACGACGAGCAGACACACCCGTGGTTGGCCGACGAGAAGCAAACGATCGTCGAGGCCCACGCAGCCGACATGCCGATGTTCGGGATCTGCCTCGGCTCGCAGCTGTTTGCCGACGCTCTCGGCGGCAAGGCATATCTGATCGAGGCGACTCCGGAAATCGCACACATGAAGCCGGTGTTGACCGAAGCCGGTGTCGAGGATCCGGTCCTGCATCACTTCGATGCGCCCGTCGTCACCTTCCATCGGGACACATGGGAACCGCCTCCCGGGGCAACCCTCCTTGCTACATCCGACCGTTTCAACCAAGCGTTCCGATTTGGTTCGGCGCTGGCGATTCAGCCCCACCCGGAGGCCGACGCTGCGATCGTCGCCCAATGGGTGGAAATCGAAGAGGAACTGCCCTTGATGAAGGCTGCGGGCGTCGAGCCCAATGACCTCGTCTCCGAGGTGATCGATGGTGAGGCAGCCCAACGCGAGATGGCCGCCCGGATGTTCGGCGCCTGGGTGGAGGAGATAAAGAATCACATCAGCTGCCCGCCGGTCGGGAACTAGAACCCGACTCGATGCGACTACTAGAACAACGGTTCCCGACCTGGAGGCAATGATGCGAGGGGTTAAGGCCGCGACGCTGAGCGTCGCCCTGATTCTTGTAGTAGCCGCGTGCGGCGACGATGACGGTGGAGTAAAGATTGATCGGGTCTGGTCTCGTGCCGGTGCGGCGACGCAGGAGACGGCGGCCATATACATGGACCTGGAGAGTTCCGACGGTGACACTCTCATCGGGGTATCGGTCGATGGCTCGATTGCAGGCATGGCCGGACTCCATCAGACCGCGATGGCCGACATGGATGACGGTATGACCGATGAAATGTCGGACGACATAGACGATTCGTCAGTCGAAGACCTGGGCGGGGCGATGACAATGGAGGCGGTAGAGAAGATTGTGATCCCCGAGGGGGAACCGGTGGCCCTGGAACCGGGTGGCTTCCACATCATGATGATGGACCTGGCGGCTCCGCTCGCGGTTGGCGACACATTCGACGTCACCCTCCAGTTCGAGATGGCCGGAGAAGTCGTGGTGCAGGTCGAGGTGCGCGAGGACGCTCCCTAGGCACCTGCGAGACTTGCCTTGCTTCGGAGAAGGGTGGCGCTTCCTCGATCAGTGTGGCTGTGGTTATTGCCTGGGTTCGACTCGGTGTGGGGAACGGTCGCAAGCTGAACAGTCAGATGAACATCCACTCCCTCCTAATCTCTGCGGTGATGATTCGCCGTTTCTCCATCTCCGTGTTGGCGCTGGCTCTCCTTGCCGCCTCCTGTGCGTATGAGTCGTCGGGCACGACGACGACGACCGTGGTGGATCCGGCGGACGTGCCCCCAGTGACTGGTCCCGCCGACCTGGTCCTCGAGGACCAGCGGGTGGAGGGGACCTCGGTCACGATCGCCTCCGTAACCATGCCGGACGACGGTTGGGTCGTAGTGCGGGTCGATCAGGGTGGCGGCCCGGGCGACATCATCGGCATCAGCGGGATTCTGCGCCGTGGGGTGATAGCCCGGGTGCCGATCCCCTTCTTCCTCCCGATCACCGCCGACACGGTGGTCCACGCCACAGTTCATGTGGATCTCGATCGTGATGGCACCTTTACCTACGAAGCACCCGATTCCCTGATCGACGAGATTGCTACCTTCGCCAACGGCGATGCAGCGACTGCCGACGCCACGATCGAGATCTTGCCTCCGCTGCAACCCGGTGAGGCAACCTTCGAAGAGCAGCGGACGGACGGCCATTCTCTGCTGGCTGCCGCTGCGGTTCTGCCCGCGCCCGGCTTCGTTGCCATCATGAGCAACGTCCAGGGAGCACCGGGCCAAGTGCTCGCCATTACGGATCTGCTACCGGCAGGGACGGTGGCGGACATCGCATTCATGCTCGATGACCCGATCCGGGTCAGCGGTTTGGTGTTTTTGGTTGCTTGGGTCGACCGCGACGAGGACGGGCTCTTCGACGAGGTTTCCGACGACATTGCGGTACGCGTCGACGGGACGCTGGCTGCCGCCTCGGCGATCATCAGTGTCGTGTCCCTGGAGCCGACATCGATCATGGCCCTCGATCAAGAGGGCGATGGAACGGTGGTCGCGGTTGCCGAACTGGTTCTCCCCGCGGTGGGCTTCGTCGAGGTGCTCCTCGATGCCGGTGGTGCTCCCGGCGAGCGCCTTGCACTGACCGGGAGCCGAGGTGTGGGCTCTTATGAAGACATCTTGATTGAACTAGAGGAGCCAATTACCGAGGACACAGTGCTCTGGGTTCGCACCATCATCGACTTCGATGAAGACGGTGCCGCCGGCTCAGAGGATCCGTTTGGGCTGGTCGAGTGGGATGGAGCTGTTGCTCAGGTCCAGTTCTCGTACACGATCCCCGAAGACGACAGCTAGCCGGCCTCTGGGGGTTCGCGTCTACCGGCAGGTACTGCTGGCAAATGGGTGGATCTGGCCGTAGTCTCCTGCGATCAACGGGAGGGGACCTGACTGTGATTCGCCGGGTGTATCTGTTGGTGGCCGTGGTTGCCCTGGTCGCCGTTTCGTGTTCTGGCGACGATTCCGCGACGACTTTGACGGTTACCGAGCCGACGGCGACGACGGTTGCGGCTGCCAGCACCTCGGCCCCTGAAGCCGTGGCTACCACTGCCGCTGCGGTCCAGACAGAGGTCGCCCGATTCATAGCGGCGTTCGGCGAGCCCGGTGACTGCATCAACGTGGCGTACCTCGACGGCGCATTCGACTACTCCGCAGGAGTGGAACTCGTGTCTTGCCAGGCTCCACACGACCATGAGGTGTTCTACTCAGGTGAACTCGAGGCTCCGCAGGGCGATCCGTGGCCCGGCGAGGATGCAATCTCCGTCGCGGTCTTTGACGATGTCTGTGTCGGCGAGTTCTCGGGCAGATTCGGTTTGTGGGATGACACCTACACGCTTGCCTTGTGGGCTACCTACCCGCTCGAAGAGGAGTGGAACGCAGGTCTACGCACTTTCAAGTGTTCCGTGACGAGCTATTTCAACGAGGAAGACGGTACGCCCATTCTCGGCATGGCTGCCTCTGCCGGTATCGGACTGACCGACGCGACCCTGGCATTCGTCACCGAATTCGATGGGCGTGAATTGACCCTCTACTCCTATGACGAATCCGGAGCGCTTGCGGAAGCGCGCAATCTCACCGCCGATGGCAATGACGGTGTCGAGGACACGGGGATTCCCTCATGGTCGCCGGACGGATCAACTATCGCGTTTGCTGCTCTTGACCCCGCTGCTGCCGGTGAGCAATGGGACATCTGGCTCATCGACGTTGCCTCCGGTGAGAAGACGCAACTCAACAGCGACGCTCCAACCGATACCTCACCGGTGTTTTCTCCTGACGGGACCAAGCTGCTCTTCACCTCGCGCGACCGCGCCGACTCCGAGCGCGATATCTGGGTGATGGATATCGACGGTGGATCGATGGAGCAATTGACCAGCGATCCCGGTGCTGAATCCTCAGCTCATTGGTCCCCGGATGGGAGTCGGATCGTCTACCGCGGCAATACCGATGGCTCAAATGACATTTGGACGATGAATGCCGATGGATCAAACCAGCAGTTGCTCGTCGATCTGGGGGCTGATGAATTCGACCCGCGCTGGTCACCATTGGGCGATCAGATTGCGTTTATCAGCGACATCGAAGGCAACTTCGATGTCTGGGTCGTGGGCATTGATGGCCTGAACGCCACGAATCTGACGAACCACCCCGGCGACGACGAGTATCCGTCGTGGACTCCCGACGGCGACTTCATCATGTTCAACTCAGATAGGCGCGGTGTGACCAGTCTGTGGATCATGCGTGCCGACGGCTCGGATCAGTCCGATCTTGCCAGCGACTTCCCGACCGGCTGGGGAGCTGTCGGTCCATAAACGCGGGCAGCTCAGCCCTGAAGGCTGCGAAGGAGCAACGCCGTGGCAGCGAGGGCTGAGATCGTAAGGATGCCTCGTTTTATCCAGGCGCCTTCGACGCGGTCCTTCACCTTGCTGCTGATAGCCAACCCGAGTGCCATCGCCGGAAGCAGATACACCGCTATCTGCAGATCGGTCGCAACGATCTGACCTCCCACGGTTCGAAAGACGATGGAGAGCAGCAACCCGACCGAGAAGACAACCGCCAGTGTGGAGCGCACCGTTGGTCCGGATGCATCGCGGTAGAGGACTCCCAGCGGCGGGCCGCCGATAGCCCCGACGATTCCTGCAATTCCAGAAACGACCCCGGTGCCGAATTCGGTCGCCCTGTTGCGTCGTAGTGCCACACCGGTGCCGACGATGAACACGGCCAGCAGCACAATGAGCGCGAGTGTCACGTCGAGCCCGCGCGAACTCAGCATGAGCAGCAGCCCCAACCCGATCAGACCGCCGGGGATGCGGCCCAACAGGATCCAACCCACTCCAGATCGATCGATCGACCCGCGCTCGCGCACGACCATGAAAACGCTCAGAGGGACGGCGATTAGGAGATTTGGCACCGGAGCCAGTAGGGGGTTGATGAGCAGAAGGATCGGAACAGAGATCACATTGAATCCGATTCCGATCACTCCCTGGACCAGGGCTGAAAAGGCGATGACGACGATCGCGAGCGCGAGGTCCGGGGGTGAGACGGGCATGTGGCTGTGACGGTAGAGACCGTGGCGGGGTTATCCGCTAGATGGTGGTGGCCATGCCGGAACACGCCCCAGCATCGCCGGTGGCTCTTGGTGACCCAGACTCCGGGCGAGCCATACTCCGGTTGCGGCCAGCAGCGTCCGGTCGAGTCCGGTCTCTACCCCCATCCGGTCGAAAAGAGCGACCAAATCCTCTGAGGCGACGTTCCCGCCCGCCCCGGGTGAGAAGGGACTACCGCCGAATCCACCGACGGCGGAGTCCAGGGCTGCCACGCCGGCGTCTCGAGCTGCCATGGCATTTGCGTAACCCGCGTTGAGGGTGTTGTGGAAGTGGCATCGGATGGGGAGATCACCTGCTGCGCCGGAGACCGCGTCGATCACGACCCGGACCGAGTTCGGATCGGCGACGCCGATGGTGTCTCCGAGGGCGATCTCGTCGGCACCGGCCTGTGCCATCGCCGCAGCAATCTCTGCGACGCGACCGGCAGGGACCGCGCCCTCGACCGGGTCGCCGAAAGCGACCGAGATCGTCACCGACGCCTTGCGACCTGCGCTCTTGGCTTGTTCGACGAGACGCGCAGCTTCCGTGTTGCGATCGGTGACGGATGCTCCAGTGTTCTTCTCTGCGTAACCGTTGCTGGCGTAGGCGACGCAATTGATCTCATCGAGGTCGCAATTAAGCGCCCGCTGCAAACCATGCTCATTCAAGACGAGTCCGATTGAGGAGAATGAGCGATCCGAAAGGCCGGCACAGATCTCCTCGGCACCCTCCATCTGGGGGACACGTTCGGGATGGGCAAAAGACACTGTTTCTATTCGGGTTGCACCGGCGTCTTCGAGTCTTCGAATCAGCTCGACCCGAGTGGCGACCGCGAGGGTTCTTTCCTCGCTCTGCAATCCGTCTCGTGGCCCTACCTCAACGATCTGGATCAGAGGTTGCCCCGCTTCTCTTGCTCCCGCTCGATTGCCTCGAACAGTGCCTTGAAGTTTCCCTTGCCGAAGCCGGTTGCACCTCGTCGCTCGATGAATTCGAAGAACACGGTCGGTCGATCTTGCAGCATCCGGCTAAAGATCTGCAGCAGATAGCCGCCCTCATCCTGATCCAGCAGCACTTGGAGTTCCTCGACCCGCCCGCGATCGACATCGATATCAGGCATCCGTTGCCACACATCGACGTAGTAAGACTCGGGGACGGTCAACGTCTGCAGCCCACGGGCGTGGGTTGCGGTGACGGTCTCGAGCAGGTCCTGGGTGTGCATCGCGATGTGCTGCACACCGGCGCCTCGATAGAACTGCAGGTATTCGTCGATCTGCGACTTCTTTAGTCCTTCGGCCGGCTCATTGATCGGAAGCTTGATGATCCCGGTGCCATCCCACATCACCTTTGACATGAGGGCCGTGTACTTGGTGGAAATGGCGTCGTCGTCGAAGTGCTTGAGCAGCGTGAAGCCGAATACCCGCTCGTACCACTCGACCCAGTAGTTCATCTTGCCGAGTTCGACATTGGCAACCACATGATCGACGAATTCGAGCCCGGTCGATACGGCGACCGAATCGGCCCTCCGCTCGAAGCCGGGCATATCTCCTTCGAGTTCGACGAAGGAATGAACCGTGTCTCCGTATGCCTTGACGGCCGAGATCACGGCTCGGCCGTGCTCGTCCTCCAGAACGTGCGGTTTAGTGGCGGCTTCGGCGTTGCGTTCGATTGCCAACTCGAAGGCGGCCTCGGCATTGGGTACGGCAATCGCAACATCCTTTACTCCCGGGCCGTGCCGCAAGACATGGTCAGACACGGGGTGCTCGGGTCCCATGGCCCCGGTGACGATGAAGGTGATACCGCCCTGCTGCAGCATGTAGGAGGCGGTCTCCCGGGTGCCGGTCTCGGGGCCGCGGTATCCGACGATGCTGAACCCGAGCTGGGAGCGCATGAACTGTGCTGTCTGGAACGCGTTGCTCACCCACCATTCGAGGTGCGAGAAGCCGATGAGCGGGAAGTCATCGGCCTCGGCCATTTCCTTCGCTCTTTCGAATACGTCCTGGTCGGTCATTGCTTGCGCTCCTCGTGGCAGGAAAGATCGTGGATGGCCATTCTCGCGAAGTCCATCGGCCTACGCTGCCACCGAATGGGTGCCATCGAAATCTCCCGACCTGATGCCCGCCGTGCTGCCCTGGGTGGACTCATCGACTATGCCGGGCTGTTTCCCCCTGCATCGCTTGACATGGCTGGTGCGGTGGCTGGATACCGGTCGGCTCGTTCGTCTCCGGATTCCTGGGTTGCAGACCGCTTCATCTGTCCCGCATCCCGGCTGGGGGAGCTGGTCGGGGCGCTCGCACCGACTATGACGAGGGGCGAAGACCCGTGGCCGCTGGCGGTTATCGCAGGTTCGGGATGGACTGAATCACTCACTGCGGACGCCGGTTCGGTTCGGATGTTCTCCGACACGGTCGGGTCGGCAGCCTCCATAGAGCTGGTGGAGATACGGGTGCCTCCTGAGGTAGCGGATGACGGGCGGCTCCTGATGACAGACGGCATCGCCGTTCTCCGCGCCTTCCAGGCGATCGTGCTGTTCGAGATTCCATGGAATGTCGATCCGGGTGCCGCGTTCGATGCCATCGCCGAATTGCGAGAAGAGACCTCGCGGGCGGTTGGCGTAAAGATCAGGTGCGGCGGCCTGGAGGCGTCTCTCTTTCCTGATCCAAGTGCCATTGCCCTTTTTATGGCGGCTGCCGCCGATCGAAACCTCCCGATGAAGGCGACCGCGGGACTCCATCATCCCTTTCGCCATATCGCGCCGAATACCGGGTTTCACCACCATGGATTCGTGAACATTCTGGCGGCGGCGGCTCTGGCTTCTGCAGGGGAAGGTGTTGCGACGCTCGTCGATGTGCTGTCTGATGGGGAGGCGGAGTCGTTTTCGATCGGACGCAACGGACTGACCTGGCGCCAGTACGTGGTGGCGGCCGACGTGCTCACCGGGATGCGATCGGAGTTCTTTCTGGGATACGGATCCTGCTCGTTCGAAGAACCGATCAGCGATCTCGCCGAACTCGGAGCTCTCCCGGCGTGACCGCTTCATGGGTGGAGATCCCTGCGGGAAGCGATTTTCCGCTCGAGAACCTTCCCTACGGAGTGTTCGATGCTGGATCGGGTCGCCGCATCGGCGTGGCTATCGGCGATCAGGTGCTCGATCTCTATGCCCTCGTCGAGGAGGGGCTGCTGCCGCATGGGACCCCGCTGCAAGACGTCGATCTAAACGCCTTCCTGGGGATGGGTCCCCAGGTCTGGCACGAGGTGAGGCTGCGTTTGTTGGAGCTACTCACCGAAGGCAACACGGAGATCGCGGCGACAGGAGTGGACGTCCTTCACCTCCAGGTCGCGGTGGCAATGTCGCTTCCGTTTGCTCCGGGTGACTACGTCGACTTCTACTCGTCCCTCGGTCACGCCACCAATCTTGGGAAGTTGTTTCGTCCCGATTCCGAGCCGCTGCTGCCCAACTGGCGACACCTACCGGTCGGATACCACGGTCGCGCCAGCACCGTGGTGGTGAGCGGGAGCGATATCCATCGACCGCACGGCCAGACTCAGTCCGCCGAGGGGGCCCTCGTCGAGGGACCCACCCGGGCGCTCGACTTCGAGCTGGAGGTCGGATTCATCACCGGGCCGGGCAACGAGTTGGGAAACCCGATCGCTGCCGACGATGCCGGGAACCACATCTTCGGGATGGTGCTCGTAAACGATTGGAGTGCGCGAGATATCCAGCGTTGGGAGTACGTCCCGCTGGGGCCCTTCCTCGGTAAGTCCTTTGCCACCTCCGTGTCACCGTGGGTCATCCCCATGGAGGCACTGGCTCCGTATCGGGTCCCCGGCCCGCCGCAACAGCCCGTGCCGCTCCCTTACCTGCGGACCGAGGGCGATTGGGGGGTGGACATCAAACTGGAGGTGATGCTGGCATCCTCCGCAATGTCTGATTCTGATGTGATCTCGCGTACCTCGTTTGCGGACGTGTATTGGACAATGGCTCAGCAACTGGCTCATGTGACCGTGAACGGGACTGAGATCCGACCTGGAGATCTATACGCGTCGGGAACGGTTTCAGGCTCTGAACCCGGCTCGTACGGGAGCCTGATCGAGCTGACCTGGGGCGGTCGCGATTCGATCGCGTTGAGTGATGGCACCGAGAGGCGCTATCTCGAGGATTGGGACACAGTGACTCTGCGCGGCTGGTGCGAAGGTCCCGGCCTGCCCCGAATCGGCTTTGGCGAGTGCGTCGGAACCGTGGTGCCCTGATATCGGGAAGGATCCGCCTCCCTATCGTTAGCCTGGACCCGACCCAAGGAGTTGCCAGATGCCTCTCAACTTCGATCTCGGTGGCAAAACCTACGACTCGGAGGCCCACGAGATCTCGGCTGAATCCGTTGCCGCCTACGCCGCCGCATCGCGCATCGTCAATCCGAAGCACGATGCGGGAGAGCAGCAAGTCCCGTCGGTGATCTATCCGGTCGTGATCGGCCTCCCGTTGATGTCCGTCGTGACCACGGACCCAGAACTCAACCTGGAGAACCCGCTGATGATCGTTCACGGCGAGGAGGAAATCGTCCACTACCGACCGATGAGACCGGGTGAGTCTCTGATCTTCACTCCATCTGTCGAGTCGGTCGATGACAAGGGCTCGGGGGCGACCTACGTGGCCCGAGTCACCGGGACGACCCCAGACGGTGAAGCGGTGAACGATCAATATGCGACGATCTTTGTTCGTGGTGCCGGGAGCGGTGCGGAGCGACCGTCGAGTGAGAGGCCGACTCCTCCGGTGAGAGGTGATCAGGTTGCCTCGTTCACGAAGCATGTGGACGAGGGAATGCCCGCCGAGTATGCCGTTGCATCGGGTGATCACAATCCGATCCATACAGATGCGGATGTGGCGACGGCCGTTGGCCTGCCGGGTGTCATCAATCACGGCCTTGGGACGTTGTCGATTGTGTCCGGTGGTCTGGTCGATGAGTTGGCTGAAGGAGACCCGACTCGAATCAGCCGAATCCAGGTGCGGTTTACCGAAATGGTCATCCCAGGTAGCGACCTGACGACGGCGGTCTTTGCTTCAGCTGGTGATGCCTTCGTATTCGAGACGACCCGACCCGACGGCAGCGTCGTCATGGTCGGTGCGGTTGAGGTGAGTCAGGTCTGATGGCTCGTCTTCGACTCTTCGCCAATCTCCGCGAGATCGCCGGCACCGGCCAGATCGATATCGATGGCGCGACGGTCGGCGACGTTCTGAATGCTGCAACCGAGACGTTCGGCACGGACTTCGGCCGGGCGCTGGAAACGGCTCAGGTCTGGGTCGATGGGGAGCAAGCAGATGCCGCGGCCACCGTTACCGCCGACGCCGAGATCGCGGTGATTCCTCCGGTATCGGGCGGGGCGATGGCGATTCGATCCCCGATCCTGATCGAGATCGGACTCGCCGCCTTGCTGGCAATTGTCCTGTTTGCCACCAACGCCCTCTCGCTGCAGTGGCTGGCTGTTGCCGCAGTCCTAGTGGGAGGCCTTTGGGCCTATGACCTGGCTGGTTCGGGAGAACGCCGAGGCCTTGCTCTCGGAACTGCGCCGGCACTCATCGGGGTCCTTGCCGGAGTACTCGCGACCTACCGATTCGGCGCGCCCGGCATGGCCGCCGCAACCGTTGGAGCGACGCTATTGGTGCTCGTGTGGGGTGTGATCAATCCTTATCTGAGGTCGGTCGAGTCGATCTCATCCAGCGTCACTATCGCTACGACCGCGACATTCGGATCGGCTTCGTTGGTGCTGCTTCGGCTGCGGTCCGAGGAGGAGGCGTTCGCCTTCTTGTTCGTGGCGGGTCTGGCGATTCTCGTTTCGTGGTTGAGCGACCGAAGCGAAATGCCGGTGCTCGACCCGCTGGTGGCGATGATCGTCACCGCGATTACGGCAGGAGCCATTGCCGGGGCGGTGTGGACGCCCGATCTGCTCAATACGGTTGCCGCTTCGGTTGCGGCGGCTCTTGCTCTGGTGGCGGGCCGGAATTTGGGGACGCTGGTGCGCGCCGGTGGCTTCTTCGTCTCCGGCCCGATCCCGGGGAGTCTGCATTACCTCGACGGACTCTTCATGGCCTCGGGCCCCTTCTGGGTGATGCTCACCGTTTTGGGGTAGGCGGGCCCCCCTCCGAATCGCTTTGCCCTTCGGCTCCCCCACAAGGGGGGAGCGTTTTCTTCTAGTCGAGGGTCGCGTCCAGGGCAGTGAAGAAGCGGTCCATCTCGGGTTGAGTGCCGGTATTGATCCGCAACCAATCGGCGGGAAACACCGGTCGGACTATCACGCCGCGTTGCAGCAGACCATCGTTGACCGACTCTGCGTCACCAAACCTTGCGTATACGAAATTGGTTTGGCTGTCGGCGACCTCGATGCCTCGGTCGCGTAGTCCTGCCGTGAGAGAGTCGATTGCGGTTCGGTTGGCTTCGCGTCGTTCTGCGACACGGTCCTGATGCCGGAGGGCAACGACTGCAGCTGTTTCGGCGAGGTTGCTGACGCTGAACGGAAGTTGAATCCGGCGCAGTTCGGCGATGTTGCCCGGCGCGGTGACGGCGTAGCCCACCCGGAGTCCCGCCAGCGAGTAGATCTTGGAGAAGGTTCTGGTCACGATGACGTTGTCCCGCACCGCGGCCATGGGGACCATCGATCGGTAGTCGGAGGCTGTTGCGTACTCGTGATAGGCCTCGTCCACTACGACCAGGACGTCGTCGGCAACCGAGTCGATGAACCCTTCTAGGGCGTCGCCGCCGACATATGTGCTGGTTGGGTTGTTGGGATTGCAGACATACACGACTGTGGTGTCTGGGCGGATCGCCGCCCGCATTGCCTCCAGGTCGTGGCGGTGTTCGGCATCGAGTGGCACCTCGATAGGCGACGCAAATATGGCGAGGGACCCGATCCGGTACAACCCGAACGATGGCCAGGCGTAGACCGCACTGGTGTCGGCCCCACCCATCGTCAGCGCGGTTATGAGCGTGAGTTCGTTGCTGGCGCCGCCACACCAAATCCGGTCGGCAGGCACACCAAGATGTTCTGCAAGCGCCGCGGTCAGCTCCGGTTTGGCGTTATCGGGATACCGATTGAGGCCTTCGACGTGGGCTGCGATCGCCTGCTGTACCTCCGGAAACGGCGGTTCCGGGTTCTCGTTCGATGCGAGCTTCGAGATCTGCTCGACTCCGAATTCTGCGGCAACGTCGGCGATCGACCGGCCGGGGCGGTAGGGCTGGATGTGGTCGAGGTCGGGACGGAATCGGGGAGTCATGATCGGCGTCTGAGCCTAGCTAGAGGAGTCTTCGCTTCTTTGTGGTTCACCCCGGCTCCAAGGATGCCGATGGGAATGACACGAATAAACAGGGTGCGCCCATACGATGCCAATGATGACCTCCCCCCTGCGGAGGATCGCGACCGCGATCCTCGCCTTTGCGCTTGCCTCCTCCTCCGGCCTTACCGCCGCCCAGTCTCAGGTGACCGAAGAGGACGTGGAACAGGCGCGTATCGTGCGCGAGTCCGCCGCCAACGAACGCGCCGCAGCGATTGATGACCTCGATCAAGCGGTCGCCGCCTACGAGGCAGTCCGCGGTGAATTGGAAGCCCTCACCTTCACAGTTGGGCGTTTGCGAGGTCGCATCAGCGACTATGAGGGCGAGACTTACGATCTTCGGGCGGAAGTGCGCGATCGAGCTGTGCAGTCGTACATGAACGGCGACGAGCGCGACCCGGTGGCGCGCGTGTTCGCTCCCGAAACGGTGCAGCAGTCGATCGTCGCCCGCGAGGTGCTGTCAGCAGCGGTTGAGTCCGAGGCCGAGCAGTTGCAGAGCTTGGCGGCCACGACCGCTGAGATGGCTCGACTCAAAGAGGATCTCGTGACAGACAGCGCCCGCCTTGCAGATTTGCAGGCCGAGGCCGACGCGATCGTGCATCGGATGAATGAGCTCTACGCCGCAGCCGACCTGGTTTTTGACGACGCCGACCACGAGTACGTCGAGGTGAAAGAGGAACTGGCTGAGCAGATCCGTCGGGAGGAAGAGGCACGCCGGCAACGCGAAATCATGCAGGCGGCGTTGCAGCTCCCGGCAGAAGGAGTACCCGAGTGGGTGACACCGGGGTTCATCTGTCCGGTCGGTGGATCTTCGTGGTTCCTCAACACCTGGGGTGCACCGCGCTCCGGCGGACGAACCCATCGGGGCGTGGACATGATGGGGCCGCGCGGCACTCCGCTGGTGGCTGTTGCCAGCGGGATCGTCCGCAAGTCCTACGGAACTCTCGGGGGCATCATCGTCTGGCTATACGCGGATCATGGCGTCAACTACTTCTATGCCCACCTCGACTCGTATCCCTCGGGTATGGCCGACGGCCAGTGGGTTCCGCGGGGACAGGTCATCGGGTACATGGGTGACACGGGAAACCCGGCTCCAGGTGCCTATCACCTTCACTTCGGCATCTATCCGGGTGGAATCACAGCGGTAAACCCGTATCCTTCGGTACAACGGGTCTGCCCCTGATCCATCGTCCCATCATCTACCCTGCGGGATCGTGAGAGAGAACAACCGCCGTCGAATCGACCAGGTCCAGGACGAAGCCTTCCTGACGAACCTCGAAGCCTTGTCCGACAACGAGGTGAGGGAACGTCGCGTCCTATGTGACGAACTCGACATCGAGTTCTCCTATTACCGCCGCATGCTGCACGGTCGCATGGATCTCATCGCGTTCCAGATGCGGAAACTCGCCGGTGAGGAGCAAGAGTCGCTTATCGACGCTCTACCCCGCATCCTCGCGGAGGGTGCTTACGCTTCCACGCCGGGGCTCTCCACCCGACCAGTTCCCGTCGAGGTACCCGACATTCCGCGTCACGGCCACCGGATCATCGATAAGGCGCTCGACGGCGACTTCATCGTGAGATTGCCCACGCTTGAGATTGATGACCTGACCGAGACGCAGCAGTTCTTGCAGGAGGTAGAGGTCGAGATCTCGCGGCAACGTCGCGTCGCCCATGACGCGCTCGATGCTCTCCAGGCGGAACTGACCCGCCGCTACAGCGACGGTGCCATCGATCCCGACGAGCTGCTCGCCTCGGGGTGATGATCGGATCGGTCCGCTCGGGGCTGGTCGAGGCCTTGCACCCTGTGACCGCGGTTGCGGTCGACGACTCAGGATCTGTCGTCGCCTCATTGGGCGATGATCTGGAGCGAGAGTTCTTTCTGCGATCTGCCGTCAAGCCGCTCCAGGCGACGGTTTCGCAGCGCAACGGTGCCGCCCTAGGCGTCGAGCAGCTCGCAATTGCCGCCTCGAGCCACAGTGCGTTCCCAGTTCACGTGGCACATGTCACCGAGATGCTTCGGGGAGTAGGTCTCGGACACGAGCATCTTCTTTGTCCGCCTGATCGTCCGGCGCGCTCCAGCGCCGATCGGGTGTGGGCGGCGGGTGGCCGGGTTGATGAGGAGCGAGTGTTTCACAACTGCTCTGGCAAACACGCCGCCATGCTGCGGGCCTGTGTAGCGAGCGGCTGGTCGCTCGAGTACACCGATCCTGACCACCCTTTGCAGCGTGAGATCGTGGCGGCGGCGTCGGACGCGGCTGGACGGTCGGCCGCCCCAACGGGGACTGACGGCTGTGGCATACCCACCCTTCTGTCCGATGTCACCGGTTTGGCCCGAGTCTTCTCGGCACTGGTGAACGACCCGGGTTACGCCGAGACCACTCGTGCCGCATCTCGCTTTACCGCGTTGACCGTTGACGGATCGCGGCCCGAGGCCTTGTTGGCGCGTTGGGTTCCCTGCGTCGTAAAGGGCGGTGCGGCCGGCTGCATCGGCCTCGGGATGCTCGAGCAAGGGGTCGCCTTTGCGGCCAAGAGCTGGACGGGCGATTCGGCACCTGCAGTGATTGCGCTGATCGAGCTCATGGACCGGGTGGGAATCATTCCTCGGAATCAACGATCTCAGCTCGAGACGATCGCTCGACCCGAAGTCCTCGGCGGTGGTAGGCCGGTGGGGACGATGCAGCCGCTCACCTCATGATCGAATGGAACTCGCTTGCGGGCGTCCCGTTGGCACCTTTCGTGGGTCCTTTTCCGCATCGTCCTTTCCTGGAGGCGAGCGCCCGCTGCGGCTCGGGAGACCCGCTGGTTGTATCTGACGGTGAGAACGCGATGGCTGTCGTTGTGATCGACGGGGTTGTGCAGTTTGTCGGCGAGCACCACCTCACCGATTACCACTCACCGCTCGGTTCTGACACCGATGCACTCGTCGCGTTGCTAGTTGCGGATTTGGGCGCGCTGCCATTCGATTTGGACTCGCTTCCGCGAGAGGCTGCCGATCCGCTGGCGGCGGCGTTTGGTGCTGCCGGTCGGAGGGTCGAACGAATGCCCGATGAGCCCTGTCTGGTGATCGATCTCAGCGACGACACAGAGGCCGATTGGGAGTCCTCACTCCGGTCGAAGAACCGCCACGAGGTGAGGCGGAAACGGCGGAGGTACGAAGAGGCCCGTGGCGCCGCGGTCTTTGGATCGGGATCCGAGCACTTTGAGTCATTCGTAGCATTGCATCGGTCGTCGCGCGGCGACAAGGGTGGCTTTATGACCGAGGCGGTGGAGGGGTTCTTTGCCGAGCTGTTGCTGGTGCCCGGAGCCCAGCTGGATGTGCTGCTTGGCGACGATGCGGTGGAGGCTGCCGCCTTCGGGTTCGAAGATGCAGACGGCTACTACCTCTACAACTCTGCCTACGACATTGATGTGGCCGATCTGTCCCCCGGGATCATCCTGGTCGACCACCTGATAGGTAGAACGTGGTCGAGGGGCTTGGGCCGGTTCGATTTTCTAAAGGGCGAGGAGACCTATAAACGACGACTCGGGGCTCAAGAGCGTCCCCTGTTTCGCCTGGAGGTTGCGGCATGATTGGAAGGGTCGCTTTTCTCTCCATTCACACTTCGCCACTTGCCGTCCCCGGTTCAGGTGATGCGGGCGGGATGAACGTGTATGTGGATTCGGTCGCCCGGACCTTTGCCGGGATGGGCATCCAGGTCGACGTGTTCACCGCAAGAGCCGACGATGGATTCGAGGGCGAAACAGAGGTCGTACCCGGCTATCGGGTCGTGCACATCGAGGCGCCGGGAGAGGATCGGGCTGAGAGAATCGGCGCCTTCTCACGACATGTGGCTGCGTGGGCAATCGACAACAAAGCCGAATACGACATCATCCACAGCCATTACTGGCTCTCGGCGTGGGCGGGTGTACTGCTGGAGGACTCGCTGCGGGCGCCCCTCGTGATCTCGTTCCACACCCTGGGAAGGGTGCGCGACGTCGGCGGCGGTGAGCCGCCCTCACCGTTGCTACGTATTGCGGCGGAGACCGACGTCATCGCCCGCGCCGGTTGCATCGTTGCGTCCACCCCTGCGGAGGCGGTCGATCTGATCGAGCACTACGAGGCTCGACCGGAAAGGGTCTGTGTTTCTCCGCCCGGTGTCGACCATGGAGTGTTTCACCCCGGCGCTTCAAGACGCGGCGACCTCGGCCTGCCGGCCGGCCCGTTGGCCGCGGTGGTGGGTCGGGTCCAGCCATTGAAGGGCATCGATATCGCCATCGAGGCGATCGGCGGTATTCCTGACGCCCGACTGGTTGTTGTCGGTGGTCCGAGCGGCGATGTCGGCGACGACGAGCTGGACCGTCTGCGCAAGCTGGCCGATGAGGTGGCACCAGGTCGAGTCGGCTTTCTCCCGCCGCTGGATCACGACGAGATTGCCGATCTGTATCGCTCGGTAGATGTGGTGGTCATCCCGTCGCGCGCTGAATCTTTCGGCCTCGTCGCCGTTGAGGCACAGGCGTGCGGAACTCCGGTCGTCGCCTCGCGGGTAGGAGGCCTCGCCTTTTCTGTCGAAGACAGCGAGTCGGGGTACCTCGTCGAGGATGGTGACATCGCAGCGTGGACGAAGCGGGTTGGCGCGGTCCTCACCGATAGGGACGTCAGGTCGAAACTGAGTGGGGGAGCCGTGGTCCATGCGTCTCGTTTTTCGTGGAATGTGACGGCCGCGCGGTTGCTCGAGCTGTATCAGGGCCTGGTGTGAGCCAATCGTCGGATCTCGTCGATCGGGTGACGGGTGCGTGGCTTGCCGATGGAAACAGCGCGGTGGTGTGGGCCGGTGACCACGAGGGGCGGCGCGGGATACGGATGCGCCAATCGGTGCGCGATATGACCACGGTCTGGTTCGAAGTGGGCGAGCGGACCGTCTCGATCGAGGCGTATGTACTTCCCAAGCCACCTAAGAATCCGGATGAGGTGTATCGACAGGCCCTGACTCGTAACTCTGCGACCAGAAGAATGGCGTTCGCACTCGACCGTCAAGGCGATCTGGTCCTCGTCGGGAAGATTCCACTTGAGTCGCTCTCCGAACACGAATTGGAGCTTGCTCTAGGTGAGATCTATGAGCTGGTGGAGGTTTCGTTCAAGGGGTTTGTGGCGGCCGCCTTCGCCCGCGAAAAGAAGCCTTGAAATAGTTGTCCAGACGGCTTGTGCACAACACCCTGTGGATTGATGTGGAAAAGTGGACAAGCCCTAGACCGACAGGGCGCTTGTCTGTGAACTGCATTAGTCGACCGCACTTATGTGGCCGATAGCGCGAAAAGCAAGCCTATTTCGGCCTCTTGACGCCCGCGGATCGGGTCCATATGTTCGAATCAAACAAGGCCCAAGGTGCCGATGCGACCGTCCCGTTGGGGAAGTGCGAGATGGTTGTGGAGGTTCCTTGGGTCTTGGTTTTTGCCCGGCCGGACTTCGCCGCCTGCGGCGGCGAACAGCCGCCGGTCCGGCCTCCTCCGCCAAGTGGGGCCCCTGCCCCACGGCGGCCGTGGAGTTCTACCTATGACTGATGACTGATGACTGATGACTGATGACTGATGACTGATGACTCCTGACTCCTGGCTACTATCGCTTCCTCATGAAGGCGCATACCTACCTCATTCCGGAAGCATTCGGCTTCTACTTCGCCTTCTCTTTTGGCGCCTAAGCGCCAATTACTCCTCCCCCCGCTTTCAGTCCCCACCATTTCTTCCGACGTGCCTCGAGGTACCCACATGAATGTTCCCAATCCGCCAGATGACATTGAATCAATCCGAGAAGGCATCGATCAGGTCGATACCGGCATCCTTGAGCTGCTGGCGCAGCGGCGGTCCTTTAGCGTCCGGGCTGCCCGGCTAAAGGGTGCCGGCGATCATCCATCGCGTGATCGGTTGCGGGAGGAAGACCTGATCTCAGAGCGAATTGCGGGAGGACTGGATCACAGTCTGGACGCCGGGATGGTCAATACCTTGTGGCGTCAGATCATCGACGATTCGGTTCGCCTCCAGCGCGAGTACCTGGACCGAAGCGAGGTCGACCAACAGAGTCTCACCGTTGCGATCCAGGGGATCGAAGGCTCTTACAGCTCTTTGGCAAGTCGTCAGTTCTTCGATGCCCGCGGCGTCACCGAACTCGCGTTTGTCCGTGCTGCAACGTTTGCCGACGCGTTTGCTGCGGTGCAGGAGGGACGGGCCGATGTCGGCGTTCTGCCCATCGAAAACACCACCGCCGGTGCGATCTCTGAGGTGTATGACCTGCTGCTGGACAGCGAGCTGTCCATGATCGGTGATATTCGATTCCGGGTGAAGCATTGCTTGCTCGGGGTGTCCGGTGCCGCCACCTCCGGACTGCGAAAGATCTACGCCCATCCTCAGGCTGCTGCCCAGTGCTCGAATTTCCTCGCCGACCTCGAGGACTGTGAGGTGATCGTCTTTGCCGATACGGCCTTGTCGGGCCAGAAGATCGCGGCGCTCGGCGACTCAACCATCGGGGCGATAGCCAGCGAGGACGCAGCGAGGCGGTATGGCCTTGAGGTACTGCGAACCGGTGTGGCCAACAGAGACCAAAACTTCACCCGATTCGTAGTGTTGTCGCGCCAGTCGGCAGAGATCGCCGATGGGGTGCCGGCCAAGACGTCAATCGTCATGGCTGTCGGCAATCACCCGGGTGCCCTGCTGGACACGCTCGGGGTGTTCTCCGACGCCGACATAAACCTGGTGAAGTTGGAATCGCGGCCGATTCCGGACAATCCGACCGATGAGTTGTTCTATCTCGACTTCGACGGTGCCATCGGCGACCCTGCAGTTGATTCGATGCTCGAGACACTCACGACACGGGTCCACTATCTGAAGGTGCTCGGGTCGTACCCGTCCCGCGACTTGCGGCCTCGCCCTGCGTCGGCTGCTGCCGCACGACCGACCACCTCGCGTGCAGAAGACCTCGAGATGCCGGCTGTGCCGGTTTCGGCGATCGGCTACAAGCTCGGCAGCCGAGGGCACAAGGGCAATAACTCGGTCATTGAGGTCGGGGATGTGAGGCTCGGCGAGGATCCCCTGGTGGTCATCGCCGGACCGTGTGCGGTGGAGGGCTGGGATCAGGTGATGGCGGCGGCTCGTGCGGTGAAGGAGCACGGCGGAAAGATCCTGCGCGGAGGGTGCTTCAAGCCGCGCACTTCGCCGTACAGCTTCCAGGGGCTGGGACACGAGGGACTCGAGATGCTTGCGGAGGCCGGAAACGCCTTCGGTCTACCGATCGTCACCGAGGTGCTGGCGCCGGAGGATGTTGCGTTGGTTGCTGCCAAGGCCGACATTCTGCAGATCGGGACCCGCAACATGCAGAACTTCTCGCTGCTCGCCGCAGCGGGGCGGTCCCATCGTCCGGTCATGCTCAAACGGGGCATGAGTGCTTCGCTCGACGAATGGCTGCAGGCGGCCGAATACATACTTGCCGAAGGGAATCAGCAGGTGTTCTTGTGCGAGCGCGGCATCCGTACCTTTGAGACGTCCACTCGCAACACTCTCGATCTGAGCGCGATACCCGTGCTGCAACAAAGGACACACCTTCCGGTGATCGTGGACCCATCACATGCGGCCGGCGAGCGATCTCTAGTGGCTCCGTTGGCTCATGCCGCAGCGGCGGTCGGCGCCCACGGCCTGATGATCGAGGTCCATCCAGATCCAGACAGCGCGCTCAGCGACGGTCCGCAATCGCTTGAGTTGGACCAATTCGGCAAGCTGATGGAGGGCCTAAGAAGCGACAAGCAATAAGCGGTCGTTCTTAGCGAATCGCCAATCGCTTCTTAGATTCCGAACATCAACTGGCGGAGTCGGAATCGTTCCAGGCTGAAGGTGTCGAGGTCGATGCGCACCGAACCCAATCGGAGGCCTCTCATGTCGTCTCCGGAGTTGGTCACGACGCGTAGGACGTCCCCTTCGTACTCGAGTGCGCCGAGTCCGAGGCATTGGCCCACGCCGTCTTGGAGTCCGACCAGGACTCCATCGAGTTTCGACTGGTCGAGACCCGCAGGCAGCGTCGGGGCGAATACCGTTTCGCGAACCCGCCAACGCTGCAACGGCTCGGCAAACGCGGTGGCCAGATGCTTGGCGCGATGGGACCGGCGGTCGGTCGGTGAGGCTGGTCGCACGTCGGGATCGACGGCGGCAGTTTCGACGTCTGCCGAAAAGAACCTGCGCAGCATTCCGATTACCGGCTCCAGCTCGGCACCGCGCTGCAGACCAATTACGACGTCGGGTCTCACCAACTCCATCGTGTGATATTTGAGTGTCTGTCCGGTGACTCCCGAAACGGTGCTGGTGGTGTCGACCACCGTGAGGTCGGCCTCGGGTCGGGCGGCGTCGACGAGTGCTGCAGTGGCCACGACCTGCTGCAGTACCACGCCGTCGGCGGAGATCGAACCCACGAAGTGCAGGCGATCGGCGTGAGAGAGGTCATCCAGGTCCGCTTGGGAATGGACCATCTTCAGGCCGGTGCAAGTCGGCGGACCGCAGGTGGTCTGGTCGGTGTCGGCATCCACGTAGGCCACGGTCTTGCCCGTGGCCAGTCCCGCGGCAAGAAGCCTGCGGGCAAAAGTGGTTTTGCCCGTGTCGGGGGCGCCCAGGAGCATCACCACACCGCGACGGCGTGCGAGGTCGTCTAGCAGCGGTGCGTGGGCATCGTCGGTTACGGCGCCTCCCTCGATCGTCTACCGATCGTAGTGGCGGATGGACCCTTCGCCGGGTCCCGGTATCCTCCCTCGATGCCCGTTCGACCCATCTCCTTTCTCAGTGACTTCGGACTCGATGACGAGTTCGTAGGTGTCGTCCATGGCGTGATCGCCCGGATCGCTCCGGAGTTGCGAGTGATCGACATCACCCACGGGGTACCTCGTGGTGATGTGAGGGCGGGTGCCCTCGCCCTGCTGCGTGCCGTCCAATACATTCCCAACGGAGTCGTCGTGGCTGTGGTCGACCCCGGTGTGGGGACCGAGCGCCGGGCAATCGTGGCTGAGACCGAATGGGGCCACTTCGTCGGTCCGGACAATGGTCTCCTGGCCCCGGCTGTGGCGATGGTTGGAGGCGCCCAGCGATTTGTGTCGATCGAGTCCGAGGAATACCGCCTGCCGCGAGACGGAGTGACCTTCGACGGCAGGGATGTGTTTGCCCCGGCCGCCGCGGTGCTCGCATCGGGGGAAGCCACTCTCGATGAACTCGGCCCTGCGCTCGATCCCGATTCGATCACGCCTCTGCTTCTTCCCCTAGTAGATCACGATGGCGGCTCGGTATCAGGCGAGGTGTTCTGGGTGGACGCTTTTGGCAACGCGCAAACCAATGTGACGCCGGACGATCTGCATCTCGCAGGAGTGCTCCCGGGTTCAGAAGTACTGGTGCGTATTGGTGCCGGCGAACACGAGATGTCGTGGGTCGACGCTTACGGCGACGCGACATCTGCGGTGATCCACGTCGACTCGTACGGAATGATCGCGATTGCGATTCCCGGGGGAAGGGCCGACGAGGTGTTCAATCTATCTGCGGGCCTATCGGTCGGATTCAGTCCTTCCGCCCAAGGCGGAGATGACTGATCATGCCTGTGGTTGTTCGCGGACGGTGCTCTATGTCACCGACAGCAGTTGGATGACGAACACGACACCGGCGATGGCCAGGGTGAGCAGGAGCAGGACGATGGCGAGGACTGTTGCGGGTCGCATCTGGCGTTCGACGATACCGCACCCTTTCGTGTCTCCGGCGCGAGGACGGAGCCGGCACTCGTGAAGTCTGTTCAGTTCCTGACCCGCCGGGTTTGTCGAATCTGCGCCGAGGCGTTGCCGATCGTGGCCGGGCGGGTCGAACGCAAGGGGTGGGCTCTGGAGATCGTCGATGTCGACGATTCCGACCTGGGCGAGCAGTTCGGTGATCGAGTGCCGGTCGTGCTGGTCGACGGAGTTGAGGTGCTGTCGGGCAGATTCGGTAGGCGAGAGGTACGCCGGGCGCTCCGGTAGACGATCCGGAGGTGTTGCGCGGATGGGGTTCAGCCGGTGTGGACCAGCTCCACGACGGGTTGCATGGCTTCTACTGAGGCAGCCGTGTTTGGAAACACATCGCACCGGACCTCTTCGAACCCGAGCGCGCCGACCGAGAGAATGAAGTCGGCGATCTCTTCGGAGGTCCCTCCGACCGGCTGCTCCATATCGAGGCCTTCGGTGTTGGACCCTTCGGGGACGACCGTGTACAGGTCGAAGGTGCGTCCCAGGGTCGATGCGTCGCGACCTTCGGTCTCACACGCTCGCTCCAGGACCTCGATCAGTGGCCCGAGTCGCTCCTTGATTTGCTCGAGAGTCTCACCCCACCCCCACCAGTTCCACGCGTCGGCGTATTTGGCGACAAGCTGCAGCATCTTCGGCCCGCCCGCAGCGATGTTGATCGGTGGCCCCTCGGGGCGGGGACCGCGCAGCACCAACTCGGCCTGTTTGACCGTGTAGAAATCGCCTTCGAAGTCGATCTCGCCGTTCTTGAGGAGACCGTGGATGATCTGGATCGCTTCGGCGAACCGGGAGTACCGCTTGTCTGTCGGGAACCCGAATGCTTCGTAGTCGGAATCCTCTGTGTTCCCGGCTCCAATGCCGAGTACGAATCGGCCTCCTGAGATCTCGTCGATCGTGTCGGCGATCTTTGCTGTCATCGCCGGAGAGCGGTATGGAGAGTTGACGACGGACTGTCCGAAGGCGATGCGACCGGTCGTCGCCGCGACCGCTGCTGCGATCGAAACGGATTCCCACACGCCGTCCGTGGCCTCCTCACCGCGATACAGCAGGGCGTCCTCGAAGACGAACATGTCGAAGCCTGCAACTTCGGCAGCGGTTGCCATTTGGCTGATCGATTCCCACGACGGCGCCGGGGTGTCTCCGCCGGGTCGTCCATGAAGCGGGGTGATGAGTCCGATTCGCATTCGCAGAAGCTAATCGCCGTGGCGCCGGCTCGGGTGCAACACGGCGCCAGTCTCGTGATCGTCGGCCACTCACTTAGAGCTAGGGTTCTTGGAGCTCATGGGTTTCCTAGGTGGTGCCTTTGAGAGGGGGTTGCGCGGTGTTGTCACCGCCGGGGTCCTGCTCGTTGTACTTGTGGCGTCCTGCAGCGACGGCAGTTCGGTTGAGGGCACAACCACACAGCTGCCCCACGTCGATTCGTCGACGAGCACGACTCCCATCGACGCGACCACCCGAGCGACGGCCGCGGTCTCGGACTCCGCGGCACCTTGCCCGGCAACCGAGCCTCGCCCGGCAACCGAGCCTCGCCCGGCAACCGAGCCTCGCCCGGCAACCGAGTCCGACTGGGCGACCTACGGCTTCGACGACGCCATCTCCCGCCACAACCCGGCCGAGACGCGGATCGGGCCGGGCAACGTCTGGTGCCTCGAGGTCCTGTGGAGCATCGATGATCTGAGTGGCGTCACCGGCACGCCGATAGTCATCGATGGGATCGTCTACTTCGGCGATTGGAACGGCATGCTCCATGCCGTTGATGCCGATACCGGCGACCTCGCATGGGAAGAACAGGTGTCACAAGGTGCGATTACTGCCACCGCTCTTGTCACCGACGAGAGAATCTTCGTCTCGGATAGCGACGGGTTCATGTACGCCCGAGACCGCGCCACCGGATCAGCAGTGTGGACTGTTGAGGTTGATGCCCAACCAGCGGCCGGCATCGTCGCGGCACCGGTGCTGGTAGACGACACGCTGATTGTGGGAGTGGCCGGAAACAATCCGTTTGACGTCGATTACAGGGGAAGCATCGTCGCACTGGATGCCGCAACCGGTGTGGAGCTGTGGCGGATAGAAACGACCGACGAGACCACGGGCACGGGTGGCGGGGTGTGGACTACAGGAGCTCTTGACCGCGATCTCGGACTCGCCTTCTTCGGGACCGGCAACATATGGGGGACGCCCGTGAGCCCGTTGAGCGACGCACTACTCGCCATCGACTACGAGCGGGGCGAAATAAGTTGGAAGCACCAACTGAACCCCGAAGACACCGACGATGCCGACGTGGGGGCGACGCCCAACCTGTTCACCATCGACGGCCGTGTAGTCGTCGGAGTGGGAGGCAAGATTGGGCAGTTCAGGGTTGTCGATCGACAAACCGGCGACGAGGTGTGGTCGACCGAGCTCACCACCGGTGGGAACTGCTGTGGCGTCTATGCGACCTCCGCCCTCGGAGACGGGGTCATATATGTGAACTCGATCCCCCGCCCCGGTGCGACGTCGATCACGTTCGCCTTGGACAGTCGCGATGGCTCGATCCTGTGGCAGCAGCCGATCCCCAGCGCGGTTTATGGATCGCTAACTCTCGCCAACGGTGTCGTCCTCCACGGCTCCGTGGCCGGAAGGGTCTACGCCCTCGATGCGAGGGACGGGACGATCCTGTGGAGCGAGAAGCTGCCAGGCAATTTCGGTGACGGCATCTCGGTAGCAGGCGGGACGCTCTTCGTCGGATATGGGTTCTCGATCGACCTGACTGGGGTGAGAGACGGCGGCATAGTCGCTTACTCGCTGCCTTAACCGTCGAAGCGACGGGATCTCTGAGATCTGGCGGCGCGGCAGAGGCTCTTCCTATGCTCTGACGCCGTGGCCACGGTTAGACGCCTTCAACAGTTCGGTGAGACCATCTTTACGGGGATCACCGAGTTAGCGCGGATCCACGACGCGGTGGATCTCGGCCAGGGGTATCCGAACTTTGACGGACCCCAGTTCGTAAAGGATGCCGCCAGGGCGGCCATCGATGCCGGGCACAATCAGTACTCCCGGATGTACGGCGAGCCCGTTCTAAACGAGCAGATCGCCCGTCGGTTCCAGTTGGACACCGGGCTCGTGGTCGACCCGGATGCTGAGATCACGGTCACTTCGGGTTGCACCGAAGCGTTGGCGTCGGCCTGCCTGGGACTGCTAGAGGCCGGCGACGAGGTGATCGTGTTCGAGCCCTTCTACGACGCCTATGTCGTCGACACCGTGTTGGCCAATGGTGTTCCTCGCTATGTCACCCTGCGCCCTCCGGAGTTCCGGGTCGATCCTGACGAGATCCGGGCAGCAATCACGGATCGAACCAGAGCCATCATCGTCAATACCCCGCACAACCCCACCGGAAGGGTTTTTGACCGCCAAGAGCTGCTCGCCATCGCCGAGATCTGCGTCGAGCATGACCTGATCGCAATCAGTGATGAGGTCTACGAGCACATGGTGTACGAGGGCGAGCACATCTCGTTGTCCACTTTGCCGGGGATGTGGGAGCGGACGGTGACTTGTTCGTCTCTGGGCAAGACCTTCTCGCTGACGGGGTGGAAGATCGGCTGGGCGGTCGCCCCGCGACCACTGACCGATGCGCTTAGGGCGGCTCACCAATTCGTCACCTATTCGATCTCGACCCCGCTCCAGCACGGGGCAGCTGCCGCCCTCGGTTCAGATGCCGCCTATTACGAAGAGTTGCTGGCTGCCTACCAGGAGCGGCGTGATGTCTTGGTCGGCGGCCTGAGATCAGTCGGATTCGAGCTGCTGAAGCCAGAAGGCGCCTACTTCGTGTACGCCGATCACACTTCTTTTGGATTCGCCGATGACGTGAGCTTTGTTGAGCACTTGATCGAGACGGTCGGCGTCGCCGCCATTCCGCCCAGCGCCTTCTATCACGATGCGGCCGATGGAGCGGACTTCGTCCGGTTCTCATTCTGTAAGGACATCGCAACTCTCGAAACCGCCATTGGTCGGTTGGGCAAGTTGCCGCAATAGGCGAAGAGGCGGCTGTGCCAGATCGGATTTGGCGGTTCGAATCGGGTATATCGTTCTGTTGTGAATTCGAATGTTCCCGGGGTCACCGTCCAGCGACTCCCGATCTACCTCAGCTGTCTGGAAAGGCTCCCGGCGGATCAAGAGCGCGTCTCGTCCGACGAGCTGGCGGTGTTGGCAGGAGTGACGCCGGCGAAGGTTCGCAAGGACCTCAGCTATTTGGGCAGCTTTGGAGTGAGGGGTGTCGGATACGAGATCGATCATCTCCGATTTCAGATTCGCATCGAATTGGGACTCGAAGAAGAGTGGCCGGTGGTGATCGTAGGCGCCGGGCACCTGGGCAAGGCGCTTGCCAGGTACGACGGATTTGTCGACCACGGCTTCGATGTAGTCGGATTGTTCGACATCGATCCGGCCAAGATCGGGTCGAAACTCGATGGCTTAGTAGTGGAGCCGTTAAGCGATCTGAAGCGGTCCATTCGGGCCAGAGGGGCGACCATTGGGATCGTTACGACCCCGGCTGCTGCCGCGCAGGAGACGGCCGAGGTATTGGGGGCGGCAGGTATCCGCTCGATCCTCAACTTTGCGCCGGTCGTCATCAAGCCTCCTGAGGGAGTAGATGTTCGTCGGGTCGATCTCTCCACCGAGCTACAGGTGCTCAGCTTCTACCTCCACCGCCGCCGCAACGAGGAATGAGCACTCAGTAGTCAGAGAACTGAGTGAGCTGGTAGGGGGTACTGATGACTGACGACTGAAGACGGCGAGCGAAGCGAGCTCTCTACTCCCCTTGTTCGGCTTCGTAGCGACTCATCGCGGCCACGAACATCACGAACAAGATCAGCGACCCCAACATGAGCCCGCCCGGAAGGATCCTCAGTTGGAATGCATTGAGACCTTCTAGAAGGGTCGGGCGCAGGCCGCGGGGGGCGTAGATGGTGTACAACAGGCCGACCATTGACAAGAAGCCGAAGAATGCGGCCCCGGTAACGAGAAACGACAATCTGCGTCCGAGATTCGTGTAGCTGATGAGCCAGATCGACCCCGCGAAGATCGCCACCGATGAGACGCCCACGATGATGCCGCGAACCAGTACCCCGGGCTGCGGTGTGCCGTCCGGCCCGACGTTGTTCTTGCCGACCAGGTTCTCGTAGAGCACGTCGATGGCTTCTCTGACCTGCGGGATCAGAACCAAGAGCACCAGCACCGCTGTGACCACTCCAAGCCATTCGAACTTGGTCAGGCCGCGCTCGTCGAAGTGAATCCGGCTGATGGTGCGTTTCATCGCAGTGCCCTTTCGAACTTGACGATGAGCGAGAGATCCTGCTCAGTGAGGACGGTGCCGAAGCCCGGCATCCACCCCCTGCCGATCCCGTTCAGGCCGTACAACTGCCCGGCGAACGAACCCTTGATCACGAAGTCGAGATGGTCCTGTTCATCGGGGAATTGCACAGCCGCTCGCCCATCGCGTAGCGATGGGCCTAGGGCGCCCGATCCGGCCACCTGGGTAAAGGTTACGCCTGCCGAGTAGCCGGCCGTGTGACAGCGGGCGCAGTAGGCGTTGTACAGGGCCGCCCCGCGCTGGGCATCGGAGATGTTCCCATCGAATTCGGCTGCGGCGATGGCTTCGAAGTCGATCACCCAGCGTTCACTGGTAGCCGCCTCTGCTACGAAGGTGAGCCCGGCCAACGCGTTGTCGAGAAGGGCTTGGCTGCTGTCAAGCGTGAGCTGCAGCGAGCGCGGGATGTTCTCGAATTCGGCTACGACGTCCTCGATCTGATCGAGATCGGGAATAGCGGTGGGGCCCTCGGCGGTCGTAAATGCGTTGTTCGGATCGAATCTGATACGCCCCAACACTGTGATCGAGTCGGACTGAGGTGCGCCCGTGATCATCTCAGAGACGAGAAGGTTCAGCGTTGACTCGGCTAGATCGCTCACTCCGTCGCGGTCGGTGTCGGTGGCTTCGCTGTCACACGCGAGAGCAACGGCAGCCGCAGTCTCCGCCGTGCAGCTGGTACCCGCCAGGATTTCAACCAGTTCGTCGGGGAGGCCGGACACCGCTTCGTATTGCATCGGGGCATCGGCAAGAGCGGCGATGTCT